>PJEL010000243.1_pt1 | contig 65591 bp, 122 predicted proteins | sample 1853271 | NCBI WGS metagenome assembly PJEL01 (sample SAMN08108733, study PRJNA415343) | Invertebrate metagenome, whole genome shotgun sequencing project. | host: Globobulimina | place: Sweden: Gullmar Fjord | collected 2015-08
ATCTTGGCTTTTCACGTCCTTTTGTATCCTGTCAACTATTATCATTTTGTGTTCTTTTCTTACCCAATAATTTCATGTCAGATCATGTCTACTCAGGTCTAATTGTACTCTGCTTTAATATACTCTGTACGAATCCCTTTCTTTCGAATTATTTTGTGTGTAAATCTGTTCAAAACGGTTGCCTTTTTCTCATATTATTTCAAAACTGCTTGCTATACTACATCCCACTTAGCAATACTGAACCGTCCAAACGTAGGCCCATACGCACCACACCCGCACATTAAACCAGCCAACTCAAACATTTCTTTGATCTTGCTCTCATCAAACGTATCAAGAGTTATCTGTACTGTGAATTCTAAGCTCCACGGAAGCGTTGCTAACGGCCTCCTAGTAATACTACGACTTCCTGCCGCATTGATAAAAGTCCTTTCATCATAGTCATCAAAAGTCTTCCTTTTAGGTGTGATATAAACTTTAGACGGATCTGTCGGCCCTATAACCCATACACAGGCTTTACAAAAGTTTCTATACGACTTTCCTTTTTTAGATTCAATCTCACTGCCTAGTATTTGTGCCGCACCTGTTCGTAGTTTATTTCCAATAAGCATCATACGGATGCTATCAGACGGCACATACATACCGACTTCATCAATATATGCTTTCGTCGGCAATAAATCCTTCCAAGAACTTTTAGCCTTCTTCGTAGGTTTTTCTGATTCAGTTGGGAAAGCATACTTATCCTGCATCATAGGAACAATACCGTTAATCTTACACTTCACTTCATACATACTTTCACTTCCTTTCATCTGTCGCTTTATTATTCTTTTGTCACGATCTTGTCAAAATGTCCACTCAGTTTCAGCACCCAATCGACAATGCTTTGCCCGGACCCACTGAAGTTCAGAAATGCCGCTGGGTTTGTCATATTCTGCACCGGCCCGTTCCATACCTTACTGACAGAATATTGTGCATCGTTTCCTAATGCAATAACCAGTTCTGGTTTAATTATGGCCAAGGTTTGCTGAAGAAATGGGCGGCAATTATCTTTCACACGCTGGCCTGTGGCCCGATACGAATCTGTAAAACACAATACCGCGTTCGTAAACAGCAAACTGGCCCGGTCTATACCACTCAGCCGACATGCACAGTCCACGAATCTGCCTGTCATCTGCGACATAATCATATCGGATCTGACGCTCCATTTATCGCCGCCGGGTCCTACAATCACAATCTTGGCGTCATAATTCCCATCTGGCACAGTCGCCTCAGTCGTACCGACACAATTCAGCTTCGGACATGCCCGGCAACTTCTGACCGCCTTGTTCAGCCGCCTCATGGCCACGCCTTTATGCCTGTCTGCCGTCACATGCTTCATTGACGCTTCATTCCGCAGCACGGCTCCCAGCTTGTAAGCGGATGTATTCCGCGACGTACGCTTGGCCACCACAGCCGCATCATAGGCGTCTTCCTCGGCGGCGAACTTACCAAACAGCACAGTGCCTTCTTCTAAATTTAGATAGCTTGCTAACTCCGTCAATTTTGCAGCCCGTGGATGCATTATACGACCTCCAGCAGATCAGGACGAATGCGAAACAACGCGATCTTGCCCGCCGCACCAGTTTGTATCTCAGTATCTGCGGCCATTCGCTTGCCCATCCTTACAAGCCACTGCCAATACGGAATCACACCCCAGCGTATAGTATTAATTTTATGACCCTCCGCTGCCCACTCTGTCACTCGATATTCCATGTGTCACTCTGCCTTTCTGTCACGTCTGTCATGTCTGTCACGTCTGTCACTCGGTCGCCAAACTGTCGCCAGGTTCGCTCCTCCTCCGCCTGTTCTTCACGCCATCGCTTGCCCTCCGCCATACAGGCCCGGCACAGACGCTTCCCACTCCATTGGGCTATTGCCAGTTGATCTGTCTCGCATCCACATCCGTCGCAAATCATGGTGCCACCTCCATCACATTGTTTTATACAGTGCCGCCAACGCCTTCTTCACGCCCCACAGTGCCGCACATGCCGCCACAACACATATAACCGCCAAGACATAATGCCCCCAACACGGTGCCACCTCTTCTCCACCGAATTTCATCATGAACCATTTGTCAATAACGACACCAAGTTGCACCAACATCGGATACGTCACTTTACCGACGGTTGGAATCCACCACATGCTGAACACCACGACGGCGACTAACTTGTACTTTTTCCACCAATTCTTCGTCAATTTCATAATCGTTTCCTTTCGTTTCGGAGTTCCATTAATTCTTCGTGCCTCGTTTTCTATTCGATCCCAATCAATAGCCTCAGATAATTTCGGAGGATTCAGTAATGCTTCCACAGTTCTACATACGGCCTCGTCTCCGGCTTCTTGTGCCGACCCTACCTTCTCAAGACAGAAGTATGGATAAAAGCCTTCCGACACCATTGTGATATGTCTGCTTGCCACCTTCTGAACGGTGCATTCTTTTTGATAAAAACAGCTTTCCACAGTTATTCCCGTCCCGGTAAAACCATAACAATCAGTTTTAAAAGGCCGTATAACTCTGACACGATCACCAGCCTCGATACCGCACTTCGCTTGCTCAGCCACATACTCTTCCTTGCTATCAGGCACTTGGTACAGGTCCCAATTGCCTTCATTCAAAGTGTCCGAATAATTTTCAGCAAAAGTGTGATCTCCCATTTTATTGCTGACTTCTAAATCGAATGCTCTACCAAACTTGCCGCCGATATTGACAACATTTATCGCATCAAATACGCTGCCAATTGGAAACCGACTGTCCACCTCGCCATTGCCATGTGATCGTACCGCAGCTACCCATCGCATTTTCTATACCTTCCTTTCTAACACTTTCAGCTATCATTCGCCACATTGCCGGTAGAGGGTATCGAACCCACGTCCAATTAAGTACGGCTTTACAGGCCGAGCTGTCTCCATTAGCAGCGTATACCGGCATAGCGGATCTTGGCAGGATTGGCATAACATCGACTTAAAACCACGAATGTCTCTAAGCTGCTATCCGCTACCTGCTGATTGCCTTTTTATTCGTCCCTCAGTCCCGAAGGATGGGATCGTGATACCATTGAGAGCTTACGTTCCCTCTCTATTTTACAGGAATTACTCACTCCGAATAGTCCTACGGGCTACACCCGTTAACGAGGCGGCAATCTTAACAACTCCTTAAAGAATCTTCTTTATTAGTGCTTACACGCACCTCAAGATCCACTATGAAGTTTTTAAATCACTGACCTTGCCCGCCGTCGGCCTCCTGCCAATTCATTTGTTTCCGGCTGCAAGATCAGCGTTATACAATTGTCACAAAGAACCACTACGCAAGACGGACAATATCGTTATCTCCATCTAAGCTATCACTATCAGAAGTTCTACCGCTCCTATGATACCAGCGGCCTGTTTTGGTATCCTTTAATGGTTTTTCGTCTGTGGCATGGTCATCAAACATCGGACCAGTTATTTTTCCGCACCTTGTTATATAACAAACATTTTCTTTTATAACGCCATCCCAATCTTCAGACGGCCTGCTGTCACTCAGGACAAAAGGGCCGACACACAACGACTGCTGTCTTTGTATTATGTCCCTTCATCTCGGTCCTTAGCCAAGTCTCAGTCTCCAAGTCCCGTTCCGGCCCGTCCCAATTGACTTGCTCCGCTTTGATCAGAATCTTTGGCGTATCAGCACCTTCTTTGACTGTCAATCGCTCAGTTGCAAATACTGTAAACGTTGTGTAAGTGATTTTTTCTTCCGACATGTTCAATCTCCTATTCAAAATACAATTAGTTTCAATACAAATAACGACAGGACCCTACGGAAGGAAAGTGTGATCGGAAGGAGGGAACGAGCGGGTCGCAGAGGCCTGCCGTCACTAGGTCACGTTCGTCTTTTGTCTTTGCCGCCTGCCATCTGCAAACACAACACCTTTTTTCTTTAAACGGTTTTTAATGACCGCCAGCATTTCAGTACTCATCTCATCGCCACCAAACACAAGCTGCACAATATGTCTAACAATAGCATCTGGTGTCGCAGGCCGTGCCAACAGGCAGACGCGAATCAAATCCGTCTTCGTTACGGTTCGTTTCTGATATATCTTAGTGATGCTTGTTGCCGGATTCTTAGATGCCATCGTCGTGTCAGTCCTCTCTATAATCTGTACAGGTTGTTTAAACGTTTTGTATTACTGTCCCTTTTATTCTCTACCTTTTCAGGCTTGTAGGCGTGGGCAGATTTTAAATGACGCCTCGTTGTTCACTTCACTGGAAGCTACAATAAAAGCAGCCGGTGGAAGGATTTGAACCTCCGACCTTATAGCCCTGTAGTTAAGGTTATGTTTTCGAACACATAACGGAAACTACTCAGTGATTCACCAAGGTCGACTGCAAAGTGAATTAAAGAGAAACAGAACTACATGCTCTAACCAACTGAGCTACACCGGCACTAAATTATTTCAAAGAACTTTTCGATTCATTTCACTGTCGCGTCGTTCGCATTCAATTCAGACACTACCTTAGCATATTGCATCGATGCCGTCAAGGACAAAACATTAACATTTTGAAAATTGTTAATCTGCATCAAGCACGGCCCTTGGAATTGGTTTCTTAAACCTGCTCTTCCATCTATTGCCACACACCGGACATCGCTGACCCTCTGTGACGAATGCCATATCGCAGTCACACCAGCCGCCCCGTTTCGGCTGCTTCGCTTTCGTCCTATTGATCTTATGTTCCGTCATTATGGTCGCCCTCGTTCGTCACAGGCCTGACGACAGGCTCCATGTGGTCCACAACGGCCTTGACGCGATATAACGCATCTATCCTGGCCCGATACCATTCCGGCCTTGACGCATCCGTGCTGGACGCCAGACGATGTGCCATCACTTCCGCATGCAGCAGCTTGTCAATATCGTCTATCTGACTCATGCGTCCCGCCCTTTCATTAAGGTAAATCTCTCTTTCAACAAAACATCCAACCTCTCGGCCCACGCGGCCTTATCTCGCAGCCAACTTGCCCTTACAATATCCAACATGCGATCCACCTCCGCAATCATTTTGACATAGTGCTGCTTCATTACACGACTCATACGTCCACCTCGCTGTCACTTGGCTCAAACTCGCCACACCAATCTGTATCTTTGGTACTAGGCCACATCGCATGAATAGATTTGTCCCCCATATCATTTATAAGCACACCATCTGTCATTCTTGGCGACAGCCTCCGACATCGTCCATAAGCCTGCCCTTCGCCATCCCAAAATCTACAATCCATACAACTCATAATTGACGCCCCTTTCATATGCCATACTTTTTTAAATCACACTGGCCACACACACCTATAATCAATTGTCGCATAGTCTTAATATCAAACCAATTCTTTTCAGACAAATGCAGCACCCAACACACCAACTTCTCATGTGTATCACACCGATCCAGATCAAACCAATAATCCGCCCTGCCACTCTTAAACACAATCGTCACATACTTATCATCAACTTCCACACTTTTTACGCCTCTTTTTGAATCATTCATCTATTACACACTGCCTTTCTAGATTAAAAACCACTATCATACAATATCGTCATTTATCAAAAGTGCCGGTGGAATAAGAATCATTAAAAACCACTATAAACCCACACCAACACACACGTTACATCAATATTGCCAAAAAAGTGCCGGTAAAGTGCCGGTGGAATTCAAAAAAAAACACTGCCACAACCCATTACAGACAAAGACGTTATGAAAAGTGCCGGTGTGGCCGGTACTGCCGGTGAAAAGAGGTATTTATACATATAAAAAATATCACTCCCTATACCGGCAGTACCGGCAGTTACTTACTTTATACCATATATATCTATTATTACTCTTAAAACAAAGATTATGAGCCAAAAAAGTGCCGGTGATTGCCGGTGATCTGCCGGTGTTTGCCGGTGAATCTTGCCAAAATCATCTCATCACCAGCGTCTTGCAGTCATCATGTATCGTAATATCGCCCCGCATACGCATTGTCTCAACACATTTGTCATAATCCCACTTCTTCAGATTCGTATTCTTCATAACGGCTCGTTGCGTTATTGGCTTGCCCCTGCCTTTCAAACTACACATTGCCTTCGTGATCTTCTGACAATCGCTCTCAAACCTGCTTTCGGACAACTCTTGCTGAATCAACTGCCGGACGGATTCAAAGAAATAATCGCCAAACATCGTGGCCGTGGCCATGTCTGTTTCAAATACTTGCTTTCGCCCGCCCAAGAATGCCATCAGCACGGCATACTTTTTCGCCACTTCCAATATCCTGATCTCAAAGTTTCCCAACAACCCATCCGCCATCCTCGGACGCTTACGATCATACCAAACTTTATGACATTCCACCGCTGCGTCACTAAACTTCATTTCATATGCCTTCACAGGCCACATACCGATCATCTTCTTCACAAAGCTGTCAAAATAATCCGCACACTTGGCTTTCCGAAAATTGATAAAGGTCTTTGGCATCCCGCCGAACACAATATTCCATCTTGGCAGAAACCCACCTGCTATTCGACTATGTGCCCCGCACTTATTTAATGAATCCGGCGTGCTTGCCGCCATCCAGGTAACGGCCAGATGATCTATCTTACTGGTTGCATTTGCCAGTCTCTTTTTAATACTCGCACTCATAGGATCGTACATCTCGCAAAGATCGTCTGCAAAGCCCATATTATAATCCTTACTAATGGCTCCCAGCAGTGATCCTAATTCACTATGCCGCATCAAGCCGACACCATCATTCTCCACCAGTTCTTTAAAGAACCCCTCTGACGATCCTTTTGCCGCTAGCATATTGACCTTTCCGGTCTTTGCCAGCACCTTCACAGCCGAATGCATGGCCGTTGATTTCCTGCCCACCCCGCTGCCACCTAGCAACAAGGTCCAAATATGCGGATAGAAATTCTCATTGCCTTCTCTAAAGAAGATCCGATCCCCCGCCAAGGCCGCTATCATGTTCATAAACACGAAAACATGAAACTCTGTAGACACTTCCGATGGCGTAACCAACTCAAGATATTCCAAATACAAAGGCGGCATCTTACCTTCAATTTTCTCAATCAATCGTTTGTTGCTGATCTTCTTCGATGATTTCTTTTTTGATTTCTTGGCCATCGTTGCTACCTTTCAAGATAGAAGACCTGCGGAAGGCTGAAAGGCTGATCAGGGCCAAAGACCTCCCGCAGGCCGTAGTGTGAGATAATTAATCTGATCATTAATGTTTCATTACCACACACCATAGCATACGGCCTGTCCGAAGTCAAGCAGAATCATAGCAACCTGCCGCCCACCGTCCGCCCCGTCTCATCATCGGCATACGGCCAATCCGTCGTGCCACATGCCTCACATCCGCAGTCCGGCCCTAAGTCACATTCCGTCAACACCGTGTCCCTGGTCGCGGCGATCTCTGCATCTGTCATAAAGGCCTCCGGCTGGCATATACTCAACACAACATTCGGTATCTTTGTTTCAGTCCCCATAGTGATTCCTTTCGTCATCATGACTTTCTTTTTAAAGATAGCTCTGCACACCAGCCCAATACGCTTTCGTACCACTACGTTGCGGTCCTTTAGGCCCGCCATTATGCCCGCGTGCCTTTGCTTCTGGTGTTTTAAATCGATACCTAGCCCAATAATTTGTCACTACTTCAAATGCGATTTCATAATCGTGACAGTCCTGCAACGTGTATCGCGTGCCTGCAAACTGATTGCTGTCATCCAAATAGATTTGACGAATCTGTGCCGGTCCGTGTGCATTCTCTTTTTTATTGATCGCATCCGGTCTAATCACGCCTCTATGTTCCCACATGCAAATAGCTTTAAACAATCGTCCGTCTGTCATGCCGACACTTGGCAGCTTCATAACGGTCCGAACCCCCCTCGACACAGACAGCTCTTCCACTTGTCTCAGCTTTGGCCTCGGCCTCAAATCACTTACCAACACGACACCGAGCCCCACGCCAATCATCAGGCATACAAACTTATCTGCCTTCAACGTCACAGTCTTCATCTGACACCTCGCTTTCATCATTCTGATTCAATTTGATTCAATTCGCTGCCCACAGTATTCACACGTCACCGTCGTGTCCACTTTTGACACCACTATACTGCACCAGACCGTCACGCCACACGCGACGAGTGCCACGACACATGCAACAACAACGACGATGACTTCAAGCACGCCGGTCATGACGCACCACCACTTTCTGCAAACATTGGCCTATACCACGCCTTTGGCAAATTTTTATCAATCCATGTTACAGCATGTTTTTTAACATCTTGAAACACAACAGCGTACATACTGACGGGATACTCAGTCCAAGGCCGGTCCCATGTTATTCGATACTCTGGAACAACCTTATCAATTTCAGGTATAGCTATTTTCATGACTTCCTTTGCTTGTTCTGGAAACATGCCATTATTCACAAGCATATCTATAAACTTTTCTTTCGTTGTCATGCGTCCACACCGCCCATCTCGACCGTCCATCTACAACCCTGCCCCCCGACATCCTCACACACGCCGCCGACCACAAGCCCACCACATATCGGGCAAATCCGATCCCCGTCAATCCCAGCGACACAATCTCGAATCATCTCGTCCACAAGATCGCCTGCCAGCATCACAGCGGCCAGATCTTCATCACGTTCGCGTCTAATATCATCATCTCGTATAATCATCCGTCTACCCTGCCTTTCATTTGTTTTCTGATTTCTTCCAAACTCCACACGACCAAAAATCCCATCACCGCATTGCACGCTAGCAAGCACACTACCGCTATTTTAAATTCCGTATCACTCATGCGTCACTTCCTTTCGCCTTTGCAATGGCTTCTTGAACCGCTTGCCAAATACTCATCGGCATTTGATTCGCATCATTTTCTAAATTCTCCAATGCAGCCAGCATTTCTGGTGCGGCTGTGATCAGTCTTGCATTCGCAATAGTTTGCTTTCGATCTGGATGCCCTTTTTCACCACACAGACTTCCATTTACATATCCGTCAATCCTGCCCAGTATCTTTCCATCAGCCTCTATGAAAATATGGTGCATTCCTTCCATATCCAAAGGCTCATTTGCTTTCCATTCACCGCTGGTGTGTTTCGTCTTAATCATTTGTCTCAACTTTCTTCGCCGTCTCAAGGGCGGCTTTAATCTGGTCTATAGCTTCTCTGTTGTACTCGTTATCATCGAGATATGTGCCTTGTATGAGTTCTTGAGCCCCTTCCAGTGCTTCCACAAGGGCGGCATTTTGCTCTTTCAATACGTTATACTCTATAAGCCTGATTCGGATCATTGCCGGATGCGGCTTTGCCTTGACTGGTATGTCGTGGTGCGGATATGCTAACATTTGTCAATCTCCTATTCTGGCCCTAATTCGGACCCTATTTTAACATCTTGCCACAGGCTCTCAGACGCGATTCTGGGCGATTTCTCGCAAACTGGCCCTACGGCCCGGAATCGCCGCCGCTCGCCTACGCATGCAGCAGCAGTGCCGATTATTGCCTGTACATACACTCCTGATCTGCTGGAGTCACTTTCACGCCGGTATAGATCCAATTTCCGCCGATTTTCTCAATCGTCATAAACCTAGGCCGATCCTTCTCATCATGGTCGTATGGTTCGCCTATCTGAACACATACAGACGACATACAAGCAGGCCAAAGCACCTCTAAAAAGTAATAATACATGGTTTCGTCTACAAAATCTCCCACTTGCAAGAACTTTTCAAGTGATAGCTTACTATCTTGCCATTGCTGTTCTGTTTTCATGTTATCAATTCCTTTATTCTCAATACGCTAATGCTTACAACATCTCTATCAGTCCTAAGCCTAAACTTGGCACATTTGATTTGTTCCTCCGTCGTGTCTGGCAATTTAATTAGATTGAACCAAGCACCATCAGGCCCGGCCAATCCCCATTCATAGGGCACACCCTCAACCATTTCAGCCCTTGACATATTGAACATACTGGCAAACCCAAACCGTCCTTTCATGCCAAACTTTGCTCCATATTTGTCTTGCAGTTTGCCGTATTCGTCTGAATGTTGTTTGGAATCAAATTCAACTAATGATCCTTTATTACTACCATGCAAAAGCCAAGTACACATTTTAAACACTCCTTCAATAGGTTATTCTGCAAAAGATCGGCCAAGTCTGTCAGAACTAACACTAAACGTTTTTGGAGTCTTGAACACAATAGGTTCTGACATTTCTTTGGGCTCATCTGAATAAAAACAATCACCTACACGGTTCCCATTAATATCCATAACAGGAAACTCATAATAAGAACCATTCAGCTTTTCAATAATGTTTTCAAGGATTCGTACGGTTTCGGTTACAGGGCTTTCGTCAAAAGCCGCATTCTCACTTTCAATATTAATTTGCAAGTACATGCTATCGCTCCTTTAATCAGTTGTCTCTATTCAGCATAATGCCAGCCACGCCAGCACCAATATCATCATTCTCGTTTGCGGTGTCCAGGTGTCCCAGTTCATAGCTTTCCTAACACATTATAATGTTGTGTACCTGTAATATCGGTTTGTATAAGGCTTAACTTGAATTGTTTCTTCAGTTCTGCTAAATTGTTATCAGTTAATTCTATACTTCCAATACGGCCATTATCTTTCCACAATACAATATACATATCGAATCCGATCCAGCCTAGCGGCCATAGGGGGTTCTTACTTATTCAAATAAAACCTAGGGAACATACCCCAAATCCATTGTGATTGCGTCTTTAGTCTAGCTTCCTCTGCATCATCTGCCATAACCACCATAGACAAAACTCTCTTGTTTTCATCATCGGCTTGCAGAAGTTCTACGGCTTCTTGCATTGTTGTTGCAGCACATGCGTCTAAATCTCTATCGCCTTCAAGTTTTACAACGTGGTATCTTCGCATGAGTCTATTCCTTAAAAGAAGTCACAGTCGATAGTTTGCAATATGCCGTGCCACACGACATAGAGCAAAGCACCGTCTAGTCTATCTTTCCATCGGCTGTAAACTCATATTCATTACCTTGTAGCGTATCGCCAATACATTCATCGCTTGTCAGATAGTCATATTCACGATTCAACTGGCTATAGAATGTGTCCATCAATTCTCTGTAAATTTGTACAAAATCTTCATCGTCAAAGTTGACATTTACTTCATCATCCCAATTGTGTCGAACGTCAAACTCAGTGCAGCCAGAATGATTATAATGTCCCCTATGTTTCACGCTACCATTCACGCCATAGAAAGCCAGCCTTTGCAACTCTTGCAGACGTTCGCCTATCGCGTGATACTCTTGATTATGCTTATTTTCAGTCACTTTACCCGTCTTAGGATCTTTCCACTTTCCAGGTGCGTGAGCCTCTAGTTTCGCTTTCCAGCCTTTGGCGTACTCAAAAGATCCTTCAAAACACAAACCATCCCCTTGTGATGAAAAGCCCCTAAACCATATTTGTTCAATATCAATGCCTAGAATCTTACCAATGGTGGTAAAGTCTTCATAGGCGAAGTCCCACCATTCATGATCGGTATTAATATCGTAGTAGTTCTGTATAGCCAGTTGTTTCTGTTCATCAGTCAATTCATTAAATTTACACACTTGATACGTTCTAGTTTCCATCGTCTTATTCTCCTTTTCAGTCGTGACACTGTTTAAACGCTCTCACTCATAGCCACTTGGCACTGTCCACACAAAGGCAGACCAACCTCCGCCCATTTCCGTGCCATTCTGACAGTATAACCGCACTCACACACAACCTTGAGCATACGGGTACTCTGCTTCTTCTTACCTGAATTCGCTGCATTGATCTTGGCATGGGGATATTCTGGCAGTTCTGCAATGAGGTCGTTTAAACGCTCTGACAGTTCCGTCCCTGCATGTGTCGCAGTCATCTTGCCTTCCAGCCCGATGGCAAGGGCAACTCGTTTAAACGGTGCCTTATGTCCGTGCTCAACACCGACAACAGCATGGCACATTTCATGCACTAGCGTTTCCGCCACTTGCAGCTTGTCATCTATCGCCATACTTAACATAATCTCGGTAGTATCATCTTCGCTACACTTTGCAGCCCAGCATTCACCTATTCTACGATTTTTCGCACTGGTCGCACTCTTAGACGGCCAGCTACATGCCACACGATAACTTGGCAAGGGTACGTCAAATAAGGGTTCAATCTTTACGGCCAACTCTGTTAACCATTGTTCACGATTCATAGTGTAACATCTTTCTTTTGTCGGATATTGCTAATCTTCATAAGATATATCTGTGGGCCGGTGTCTCAGGATGAAGTCAAATACTTCTATAGTCTGTTCTAATACATTGGCAAACTCTGAATCTTTACCTAGTACCAATTGTTTATAATGCAATTCATCGGATATTTCTTTTAATACTCTAGGACATATGGTTACTGTTTCACTCATAATGACACCCCTCTATTTGCTAGTTCTTTTTGATACTCTATCACAGTCTCATCGGCCAATCCGAAAGAAACAATCAGTCCAGGAAGATCGGCTAATATGTCTTTTGTACTATATGTAGACACGTCCATTAAGTCACAATCACCTGCTAATGAACAGTTTTCACAGTGTAGATTATAAACACAATTTCCATACATGATCGCTCCTTTTCAATTTGGTCCAAACGATTGTTTGCCAATGTGCCGACATTACGCGGCACAAAGCAAAATACCGTCTAGTTCCAATCGGCTGCATTGTCTTGAGTGATGTAGAAACATTCATACAAGCCATGTTTCACGGGAAGCTTGAATTCATCCGGTCGAGTTTTCCATACCTTGCATTGACCATTGACGCGACATCTTGCAGCCGTACCATCGGCATTCTTAATAGTCGTATGGGTAAACTCTTGACGATATTGACTTGCTACGGCTTGTTCTTTTGTGACCATTGTCCTATCTCCTATAATAATGTCTCAATTGCTTATGCGGTACTCATCCACACCGGCACTACGCAGGCATGGGGAATATCGAGTGAATATGATTAATTAGCCAGCTTGCACATATCAGACACAACAGCAGGTCTAGCTGCTACACTGTGCCAGTTATTGTCGATAAGCCTAGCCGCAGCTAATGAGTCGGGTGTGCCAATAGCCTTGAGCCTTTTAGATAGTTGCTTAGCTTCGGTGTGCGTGATGCAATACTGATTCATAATAATCTCCATTGAATAAGTGTCGTTTGTGTTAATGTTCTGTATTCCCTTGTCAAACGCTCTATACTTAATCCTAACAATCATTTCGGCACAATCAATGATAAACTGAAATCATAATTAAAAAACATTCCAGACAGACACATAAACACTACAACAACATAGACTTACACAAGCAAAATAAATGTTACACACAAGCCAGATTGATTAACTTTTGTGTTATACAAGAATCAGTTGCACAGTATTACCTTGCAGGATAAACCTTGACAGAACCCCTATCAATATGCTATTTACGACACATGCCTCCCAAAAAGACTAATCCCAAGCCAAAACGTGCAAGGAAGTCTGGCCCTTCACAAATGCCCCCTAAGTGGCTTGCAGTAATAGACTTGATGGTAATAGGAGGGCTCAATTTCAGAGACGCAATGGATTCAGCAGGCTATAAACCAGCCTATTACAACACCGATGGTTACAGAATCCAGCATGATCCAAGATTCTCCAAGGCATACGAACACAAAAAGGCTAATTTAGTGTCAAAATCGGAAGATCGAAGAGAGAAGAGGCTCAAAACATTGGACAAAATCATCGATTGTCCGGATGCTACACACCGTGATATCGTGGCGGCTGTACAGGTACAAGGCCGTATGTGCGGCTGGCTCTCAGAGACTATCAGACACGAGACGACCGATCGGCAAGCAGCACTAGATCATGCAGCACAACAGGAAGCAGCTCGCTTAGCTGGCTTGGCCCTTGATACCAGGTGCTTGCCGGACATCAGCACAACACGTAAAGCCGTGGCCTCAGTCATCACGGCCAGCTCGATACCGATTGACATTGAATCAGATCCACAATCACAACAGACATCTGAGATACAAGACGTCCAGGACGATGAAGAGCCACAATCCACTGAATAGGGTGACATCCTTATGAAGACAATGACGACCCAGAATCAAAACAACACCGGGGGCCTCGCGAAAGGCCAGTTACCCCCAAGGGGCGGTCGTCGATCATCATATAGAGTGCTCTGTGGTTTTTTGAAAATATCCATTAGCGACAGTCTTTATCCAGAATAGTGTATAATAATGAATAGACGACAACTATTACAAATTGTAGGGCTGGCTTCGATAGGCGTCCCTGTGTCAAATATCGCCACTAAGCCGAAAGAAGTAATGTCGGCAAAGTATTTAGCTTCATTAAAACTGCCATATACTAAGCCTTTTATGACTTCAAAATTAGACTCAAAAAGAGTGGTGATGGACTATTGTTGTAGTTCAGAAGATCTTTGTAGTTGGCACAAGCAGCACGGCATGCATACAATATAAAAAGGAAAGCCATTATGAATGTGCATCGAGCCAAAAAGAAGGAAAACTTTGATTTCATCTGCAATGCGATCTATATGCAGGGGCAATCGTTCGAAGATGCTTACGCTTGCTGTGGTTATCGTCACGGGCCTTCTTATCAATGGAAGGTATACTTTACGGGATTTAAGTCGTCGTATTACGCCAAGCATAGGAACAGGATAGAGCAGGTGTCATCTGAGGTTAATGGTTCAATTTTTGCTGACAATGCTGAGTATGGCGATATGTTGGCTTTTTCAGAAAGGTATCAATATGATTGATTTAACAGGTATTGATTATCGTATAAATGAGATGACTAAAATTCAGCAGGATGATGACTGTAAGTATCGTGATAGGGTATCGGCTAGTAAAATTATATATAAATTAATTGCATTAAGATCAAAAGTAATAAGAGGCAGTGCTAAATGAGAGTGCTCCGTGGTTTTTCAGTTTTTCACAATGAAGACAGTTGTTATCTTGTTTAGGAGAGTGTAATGTCTACATGGTGTGTTAGATGTAATAGTGATGATCATATGACTGATAAATGTCCAGAACTTTTTACGCATAAAACACTTAAAATGAGTGAAAGCAAGCAGCCGCCAAAAACTGATGCTAGTGGGTTTATGGAATGTCCAGTCTGTATGAAGTTACCTGGTAGCCCTCCGTTATGTATATCTTGTTTAACGAATCGAAATTTAATTGAGCAAAAGACTAAGCCAGAAGTTTATGGTTGTAATAGCATGTTGAAAGAAATGATTGAGAATATGCGATTTGTGAATAAGTGCTATAAGGATCATATTGAATATTTGAATTATAAACTATATGGACGAACAAAAGAATAATCAAATAGCTCATCTGCCATGTGTAGAAGGAGTTCCGACGGCCCTGTCTGGCCAGCAGGGCGTCAGTAGTGATATGATGCGTCTTGAATTACTGAGACAATCATGTATAAAAGACTATAACAAGTGTCAAGAGATTGAAGAGTTATTGCGTGATGGCGATGATGAGTGGTATCGGAAGCATGGCTATGATACGAGGTGTACCGATGATTAAAGAACACTTTGAAGACTGTATACTGCATCATGACGATATCTTTGAACTCATTGCCGAGTACTATAAGAAGGGCTGGACCTTGTACAGTTTTGACGTATCAGATGAGCCTGAAATAGGTGTGGCCCGATTCCGTAGAGTAGAGGCTAATAATGATTGAACCAGTAGTAATAACTGATGGCGAATTTCAATACTTCCGATACGGTGTGGCTGTGGGTATTGTATGCACCACTTTGATAGCTATGTGTATTTATAAGCTTAAAGATTTGTCAAATAAGGCAGAGATACATGAGTAAGCAAGCGTACTTCTTAGCACAAGATCAAAGCAGCCACTGGTACGTCGTGATGGAATGTAAGCGAGCCGAGTGGGACGTCTGGTGTGAAATCGATGAAGACGATGAGGCCGCGTGGGATGTGCCAGGGTACGCAAATCGTATTGGTGGTAGTCCAAGTAGCGTGGTATTTCATGATTGGAAAGCAAGATAATGAATGCGTCGCCTAACATACGAATGCAAGACGACTGGCACGCGGTACAAGCTGACGACATGGCCCCTGTGACGCTGGAGCAGAAATACTACGACGTGTTGTTCGATCTGTGGTGTGCGGCGAAGGGCCTTCCGCTGATAGGGCCGTCAGGAAGACAGGACGGCGTCCCGATGACAGAACAGACAAATGAATAGGAGAGTGCTTTATGCTGCATGATTGGTTTCCACGCGTGGCTAGTCCTAAGAATGGTGAATGGGACTTTTGTATGAAACTTGATATACCAGAACCAACAACAAATAAGGACTGGACATTGTTAACAGAAAAACTTAATCGTACAATGGATCAGATTATAATTGATGCCGCGTTAGGACAGACAAATGATTGATCCTGAACAATCTAGTTCGGCCACTGTGACTGTGGAGTATAAAGAGCCGGAGCCAAAGCGGCCCTTGCGACCGGCACGGCAGGTATTACCGAATGTTCACAAGATCGGACGTAACAGCAGGTGCCCGTGTCAGAGCGGGGCCAAGTTTAAGAAGTGCTGCTTAAAGAAAATGACAAATGTGAATTAAATACAATCAATACGTAGGAGATTGACACATGGCACGTAAAAGTAAGAAGGCAAGCAAACCGTTTATAAAACCAACCGTAGAGACAAAGCCAGAAGCAATGAAGGCCGTGCCAAAGGTGGAACCCGTTGTCGAGATTGTTGATAAGCCAACCAGCATGTCTGATGCGGACACGACTGTGATGGAGACATCTGCTCAAATTGACGCACGAGTTGAAGTAGGTATTAAAGACATTGAAAATGATAAAGATTACAATGATGTTGATCCTATTAATCCAGTGATTGGAGGAGGGCGATCAAGGTATTCAACATTTGATCCTGCCGTCAAGCCAGACGTCGCGGTTCACACCTTGCAGCAGGCTACCGGCGTGGATCTGACAGACCTCATGCTCAGCGATCCTGAGACAGTAGCGATGGCGAAACAGGCCGAGATGCACAGTGTCTTGAAATAAGGATGGGTGACATATGAGAAGACAACAATTACATATGGGAGCGGTTCTGGGACTGGAAGTATCTGACTCCGGTTGGATGGTGATGACATGGACTTTCAGTGGTGGCACAGTAGACGCATATGTTGACGGTGTTCTGTATGGGAGTTTGACATCGACAGTGGCGTTTAATATTGATGCCGATCTTGGGCAGTCCGTTACTATAGTGTGCAGCAATCCTGAGTTGGTCACTATAATTGATATGCGTGGTGCCCCGCTGCAAGGGGACAGTAGCCAGTTCGCACAGTTCCCGAATCTGACGGAGTTGTATTATCCAGACATGGACCCGCTGGCGTCGTTTGTTGTGGATACGGAGCGGTTAACGAATCCAGCATTTCCTACGGATCTGACTGGATGGACAATTAGTGGTGGATGGGCTGCAACCGGATCTGCTTTTGTTGGCACCGCAGATGGATCGAATTACAGCTTAGGACAGGATTTCGGTTTAAGTGGTGTAGTTGGTGGCGTATATGATATCAAGTATTATGTGTCCCAGGTTTCGTTGGATGGCCCTCATGTTGTACAATTATTCGGTTCAGCGTTCCCGACAGAAAACATCTCTGTTAGTGTCGGCTGGCATACTCTTACTAGGTTTGCTAACAATGCCGCCCCAGCGAAGGACTTCAATTTGTTCTTGTTGGCGAGTTCTTCCTCAGGGACGGTCACAATCGACTTGTTCTCCGTCAAAGCACGAGTCACTCAGGTTATAGGAGGCGGATTTGATTCGTGGACAGCCGATGATCCTGATTCTTGGGTGACGACTGAGGTTGGAGACGCCACGGGAAATATTACTGAAAATCCTACGGGGGAAGTGCAGATTATATCGACTGGCGGCAACGCCCAAATAGCACAAGGCAGTGTGTTCACAGTTGGTGCTCAGCACCGGATCGAATTTGATATAACGGTAGCAACTGGCGGCACGATCAAAGTAGGTGATGGGGCCAGCTCGATATTTTGGGGAGTTTACTCTGCGACGGGCTCTGAGTTGAGATATGGGGTATCGGCGGATGCTACGGCAATTATTGGACGTAGCGGATCTTCTGATATGACCATTGATGACTTTGCAGTGTATCTCTGGCCCGCACAGTCAATAGGCTCCATCGCGTCCCTAGCTACGCCCACGATAGAGGTCATAGACATTGACGCGGCCAGCGGCTTGGCCTGGACTACCGGGGCGTTTGATGTCGAACGGGCCATGACGAATCTGACGTTGGACGCCATGAACTGGACCGTCGCCGAGGTCAATGCCTTGTTTGCCAGCCTGGTAGTGGCGAATGATGCCGGAGCTGTGAACTGTGTCGTCACACTGCTGAATATGCTGGTGCCGACTGGCCAAGGCGATACCGATGCGACTGCTCTTGCCGCAGATGGATGGACCGTAACAATTAATGGGAGTGCATACTAATGGAGCGGCATACTAATGGAAACTGATCCGAAGACAGGTGTGACAACCTTCTATACGCATTGTGATAAATATGGCTTGCAGATTACCCGCACGTCTAATGCGGCTGTGATTGCCAAGCTGTCAGGAGTGAACGGCAAGAAGGAGAAATACAGACGCAAGGTTCTGGACAAGGACGGGAACAAGACGGACGAAAATGAACCGGATGTCGAAAACGTCATATGGACCGATGAGGACGGTGTCAAGCACGGCAATGGTAAGAAATATAGGCCGATTGATAAGCCGATTCATAAGATATTGGCCGAGCCCGATGACGAAATTGAATCATAACTTTAGAACGGAGAGTTGACGATGGCAGTGAAACAGATTAAAGCATGGCAGATTTCAACAGGCAATGCATATGCCAGCAAGATGGAGGCGTATAACGAAGAGATGGTATATCTCATACAGACACGAGGTACGGCGAATAAGCCAGGTGTCGGTTCGGACGCTTTTGACATCGCTATTGAACAGCAGCGTACCTTGTGTACGGCATTGAATGAAATGCGAGAGTCTCTTGGCACTGGTAAAAAGGATCAGAAGATTGCCGAAGGACTGGACCGCTTGATCGTGTCTGCTGACGAATGGCTTGCGTCGGCGAGTGAACTCAAAGACGCTATAAAGAACATTGAATATTAATATCGTAGTGTATAACAAAGGAGTACCACAATGGTTAGTTCAGCAAAAATAGCACCGCATACAGCGTTGCATAAACCTCTCATGGATACTGTGTGGGGGGTGCGAAGAGAAGGTCTGGATTTGACAAAGGACCGCTTGTCAGGTGTGTTTGGCGTGTTTGACGGTAGTGTTGTGTTGCTGGCGGCCTTCATGGAGATCACCACAGCGGCGAGTGCGAATGTGTGCAACATGTCATGGGTGTTTGACAGTAATGCAGGTGGTGATCGTGTTATTGGAGACGATGTGTCAATTACGTCAGCGGCGTTGGGAGATTTCATCTGGGCCGAGCTGGACGGCACGGCATTGATCAAAGCCACGACTAGCACAGGTCTGATTCACGGCGGATACTATCGCGGTATTGCAACTGGCTATGGGACCATATTGACTGAAGGTGAAGTCGATATTGTCATGGGCAGCAATGCGTTGACGACTGGCGTAGGGACGTTGACAATGGTGTATGAGCCGCTTGTTCAAGGGGCCAGCATGGTGGCTGAGGATATGACAGAAGTCTAGCAGATTATGCTTTGTAAATGCAATAAAAGACGACATGAGTTTGCAGAAGAATTAAAGTCTTTTAAAGGCGGTATTAATTCATCAAAATTATGGAATGGATACGCTATAGGACCATGCAAGTGTCCTGATTGTGGAATGTTAAAAACTCGTGTAAGGGATATAGCAATAGCTGATGGCTGGAAAGGTATTTTTTGTAACTAACTATGACGACTATGACGAAACAATTGACTCCGAAGGATGTGGCCTCCGTCGATGCGGCTTATTTTGCAAAGCTGAATCTCATCAAGCTTCAAGACGGTGTCTTTGAGTTCAAGGACCATCCGTATCTTGTGGAACCGATGCAGCAGCATATGTTGTATAGGAACGGACTCGCACCAGAGCAGCAGTGTGTGATGAAGGCGACGCAGCTAGGCTTCTCAGAGACAGGTGTGTTGGCATCGCTGCATGGGATGATTTATAAGCACTACCCCAAAGGCGTGCTGTACTTGTTCCCGACGACGGAGGACATGCGTGAGTTCTCCAAAGCTCGCTTCGGTCCCTTGCTGAAGGCGAATCCGACGGCCATCAAGCAGTATGTCAAGGACACGGATACGTCGAGCTTGAAGAAAGTCGGCGATGCTTTCTTATACATGCGTGGGGCACGGCTGAGTCAGACAATTGATGGCGAGGCCAAGGAAGCAGGCAAGCTGCGGTCCATATCGGTTGACTGTGTCAGGTATGACGAGTTTGATCTTATGGATCAGGAGGTGCCAGGGAAGGCAGAAGGACGCTTAGGCAATTCGTTGGTCAATGAGCAATACTTTGTCAGCAATCCAACCGTCCCTGGGTTCGGCATCAGTGCATTGTATGATAGATCTGATCAGCGTCACTGGTTTCGCAGATGCTTGCGGTGTGGTACAACTCCGCCATCGGGAGCGGACTGGGAATGGTATACTAATAAGTCTTCTGGCTGGATCAGTGCTGAAGTGTTATTTCCAAATAATGTAGAGATGGGATCTGACGGCAAAGGATACATTGCATGTGAGATGTGTGGTAAGCCCGTGCCTGTTGCGACACCAAGTTGTTGGGTGCCGAAGGAGCCGTCCTTCTCGAATAAAATGTGGGGCTATCAGCTATCACAATTGACGTCTGCTAGGAAAGATCCATATCGGATTTTGCAGGACTATACCAATCCGCCGGAAGGGAATCTTGGTGACGTCATGCGGTTCAAATTGGGCCTGCCATTCATATCGGCGGAAGATAAGCTCACAAAGCAGCAGGTCATGGGCAATTGTGGCATCGGAGTACAGCGGAACTCACATCACGGACCTTGTGCAATGGGCGTTGATATTCGTCGGCATAAGAATGTCGTCATTGGATGTAAGAGTTCGAATAATTCGTACCGGATTTTAAGAGTCGCACGAGTTGAAAGCATGGCCGACGTGATGGACTTGGCATATCGGTTCAATGTGAGAATTGGTGTCATTGACATCAGGCCATATGAAGATGAAGTCCGGCAGTTTCAGAAGGAAGCGAAGTTCTTGACATACTTATGTGAATACAAAGAGAACACGGCAGTGGGTGCCAGTTGGAATGAAAACACCGGCCTGGTCTATATGAACCGTACAGAGATCATGGATGCGTCACATCGTATGCTTAAGGATAGTTTGATAGAGCTGCCAGGCGTGTGTCCTGAGATTACACAGTTTGCGACAGAGTGTGCCAGCGTTGCGAAAGTGCCGGTTGATAATAAGCATAGTAGAACCACGACGTTTCGATATCGGAAGCTGGGCAGCACGCCAGATGATTATCGTCATGCGTTGAACTACTTCATCATGGCGGCGACGTCACAGCATCTGCCGGTTGTTGGTGGGAGGAGCAGGAATCAGAGACGTGGTGGCCGAGCGAATAATGAGTACAATCGATTTTGATAGGAGAGTACCATGTACCAGACAATGTATTATTTATCAGATAATGTGATAAACAAGTGGTGGGATTTTCCTGCGGACAACGATGAAGAGGCTAAAAAGTTTGCAGATGAAATGACTTCTAATCCGTATAAGCTCACAGCATATGCCTACAACACTCCTATAGGGAAGACAAGTTTTGAATGCATTGGTGAAAAAATACGAGAAATTGGTAATATTTGGCTAGGAGACTTGCAACCAGCATTTTAATAATATGAAGAAGCGAATAAAGAATTGTATGGTATGTGGCACAAAATGGAGATGGCGATGTAAAGGTCATAAGCCAGGTGAGTCGCATAATGGGTTAAGATTTATGAAGTATCTTGGTAATAAGACAATAGGAACAGGAGGTTTTTATCAAGATGGCACAAGTGTCTAAGAGCATGAAAAAGATCAGACAGATGATCGTCCAAGGTCATCGGGCCGGAGTGTGCGACAGCGATGGCAATAGCATAGATTCCTTTGACGGGACTCCGACGGCTCGGCCTCTTAACGTGACCGGCATACGGATACGATTCAGCAATGGATATAAAGAAGTCTATGGACCGAATGGATGGGCACGATGCGAATCATAGAGACTAAAAAGCGTATACCATATGGAAAAGAACTTATCCTTGATTTACATAATTGTGATCCGTCTACATTTAATAGGAAAAGTATTACGTCTTATTTTGAGAGATTATGTGATCTAATAGATATGGAAACATGTGATCTTCATTTTTGGGATGATGTTGGCGTACCAGAAAATGAACAACAAACAGATCCTAAAACAAAAGGGACGTCAGCAATTCAATTTATTTTGACAAGTAATATTACAATCCATACATTAGATTTAATGAAAACAGTTTATATAAATATATTTTCATGTAAAGAATTTGATTCAGACGTGGCTGCTAATTTTTCAGTCGGATGGTTCATAGGTAGTATAGAACAACGATTTGAGGTTACTAGATTATGAATGCAGTCTTTATAATTCCTACAGGTCTTGGTTGTGATATAGGCGGCCATGCGGGCGATGCAACACCTGCGGCTAAGTTAATTGCACAGTCATGCGATAAATTAATTCTACATCCTAATGTTGTAAATGCCTCTGACATTAATGAAATGACTGAAAACATGCTTTATGTGGAAGGCAGTATTCTTGATAGATTTTTAGAGGGTGAGGTCGAGCTGCAAGAGGTTCCAAGTAATAAGGTTCTCGTTGTTATCAATCCTCCTACAAAATCAGAAACAATTAATGCGATCAATGCGGCCAAAGTGACAATTGGTATGTCTATTGAAGTCCTAGAATTATCTATTCCATTAGTAATGGAAGGATGGGTAAAAGATGGTATTGCTTCTGGACGATCAGAGGGTGTTGATAATTTAATTAAGCAAGTATCAGCATATGATTTTGATGCTTTGGCTATTGCGTCTCCAATTGACGTCTCTTCAAAAGTGTCTATAAAATATTTTAGTGAATTGTCTCGTGTGAATCCGTGGGGAGGCATCGAAGCACAAGTGTCTCGTCAAATTGCTGAAGCGATTAATAAGCCAGTAGCACATGCTCCAATAGAGAATGACAGTACAAAGGACGTATCAGAATTGTGGAATATTTTGTATGAACAAATTGTTGATCCAAGAAAGGCTGCGGAGGTTTGTTCATCATGCTATATTCATTGTATTTTGAAAGGATTGCATCGTGCTCCACGAATTGGTATAGGCCTTAACAGATCAAATGTGTCATGCTTAGTGACGCCAGTTGGATGTGTTGGCAGGCCACATCACGCTTGTTTTGACGCTGGTATTCCTGTAATAGGTGTAAAAGAAAATACAACAACAGGAAATCAGTATGACGATAGGATTATATATGTTAACAATTATCTTGAAGCATCTGGAATAGTTAATTGTATGAATGCTGGAATAGTTCCAGCGGCAGTACAAATTAGAAAGATATTATGAGGATCATAGAGACTAAAGACGTGATGGCGATTCGTCCGCTGTATGACGATTGGGCGGCAATTGCCAATGGTCAGAAGTTCGGCCTTGATATCGATATTGAATATGCTGATGCGAATTTGCAGAAGTTACTACTGGCCGGTGGCACACTGCTGGTTGCATATGACGCGGATCAGCCGGTTGGATTTTTTTCGATCTCGCCAATGCAATCTTTTTTCGGACGGCAAACATTCGCTATGGAGACAATGTGGTTTGCCTTGCCGTCGTCCCCGCGTGCTGGACTGTTGTTATTTAAAGAAGCGATTAAGTGGACTGAGTCGCATGGCTGTTCACATCTTATGCTGAGTGGTAGTTGGCTTGCATCAGGTATGCATGATGCTGTGTGTCGTTTTTGTGAGAAGGTTGGAGCGGTACAATTTGAAACCGTATATCTATTGAAAATTGATGACAATTTGGAGATAAAATAATGGCAGCTTTAACAGCAGCAGCAGCATTAGCAGCAAGCACTGTTCTACCCGCTACAGCAGCAGGGGTTGCAGGATTAGGAGCAGTTGCTTTTGGTGCTAGTCAATTTGAAAAGAAATTAAAACAGGCAGGAAATGTAAAAACGCCTGGTGTAACTCAGACAGACGCCGCACCAAAAGCAGTTGCAGAAACTGGCGATCCACTTGACTCATTACGATTTCGTAAAAAGCGACGAGGCCGTGCAGACACGATACAGGCTGGCAGTCTGATACCGGAATCAGTTGGAAAGAAAACTTTACTAGGATAATGGCATTATGAAAGACTGGCTAAAACATCTTCCGTTTATTCGCTTGTATGCATTTCCTGAGATGTCGAAAACAGATTTACAAGAAGTTGTAGATTTGGTTCTCGCTCAGTTGGTTGGCTGGATGATTGGGATGAGCTTATTTATACTTTGGTTTATAATTAAATTATCGTTAGGATAGAATCATGGCAGACATACAGCAGCAATTCAAAGATCCGCAGCAGAAGGCCAAGGACGCCGTGGCATTCAGAGACAGAGTCTTCGCAAAACAAGGACCTGTCAGATCGATGTGGCAATCGATTGCGGACCTAATCTTCCCGCAGACATATGGCATTACGACAAAACGAAGCAACGGCCAGGAGCTGATGAACAACCTCTTCGATACCACTGCGGTAGAAGAACTGGAGAACATGGCGTCCGGTATTGCAAGTAATTTATTCCCAGCCGGGCAGCGATTCTTCGAACACAAGCCGCCATTGGAGAATCGTGACGATCAGGATGCCAAGGAATATTTGTACTATTTGACAGAGGTTCAGCATGAGCTGATGTTCAACAGCAATTACGTGGCACAGACGGGTAACACGATCCAGTATTGGGCAGGCTTTGGCACCGGCGTGAATTACAGCGATTGGTCCGTGAAGAATGGTTTGAGTTACCGCGATTACGCTATCGGCACATATCAGTGCTTGGAAGATTCCGATGGCATTATTGACACGATTGTGTTCACCATGCCGATGACGGCGAGACAGATTCAGCAAGAGTTTGGTGAAGGCCGGAAGTCACTTGGAGCCTCTGTGGATCAGGCATTGCAGCCGATGAATAATTCGGCTCAGGATGACTTCAACGTGATCTGGATCGTGAGGCCTAGAACAGATCGGCAGCCAGACATGATGGACAATAAGAACATGCCGTGGGAATCGTTGTATGTGAATGAGAAGGACGCCGTCGTGCTATCGGAAGGCGGGTTTGAAGAGTTCCCGTTTGCGGCACCGCGTTATAATGTGTTGTATAGGGAAGTTTATGGTCGTGGCCGTGGCACTATGATGCTTCCGACTGTCCGCGTGTTGAATAGGATTGCGAAGGACTTTTTAGAAGCTAGTAACAAAGCTGTGAATCCAGCCTTGGAGGTGCATGACAGTTTTGAAGGCCAAGTGGACGTCAGCCCTGGGGCGAAGAATTATACGCAATCAATGGGCAATGTGAAGCAATTACAGATTGACGCTGCCAATGCAGCGATTCTGGGAGAGAAAGCTTTGCAACTATATCAGACGAAAGTGCAGGAAGGCTTTTATAAGAATGCATTTGAACCGATCAGTGGCTTGACAGGTGATCGCAGAAACACCACCGAAATTGTTGAGAGACTACGCGAAGGCCTGAAGAAGGCGACTCGCCCGTTTGGACGCCTCTTCATTGAGCTTGTGACGCCGCAGATTACCAGATCGGCTGCGTTGCTGATTCGGAATAACGTGGTGGAAAAGCCGCCACCTTCGCTACAAGGCAAGCCGATGAAGATCAGGCTTATCAATCCACTGGCCCTAGCTTTGGAAGACCAGCAGGCACAGGGTGGTAAGCAATGGGTTGCAGCGGTCGGCGAGGCTGATCAAATTTTCCCCGGTGTAAAGGATAATGTTGACTCTGACACATGGGCCAGAAATCTTGGCGAATCACTCGGAGTCAGTTCTGACGAGATCCGCAGCATAGATGATCGTGATGAAATCCGGCGGCAAAAAGCCCAAGTAGCCGCACAGAAGGAACAGATGGAAATGATCCAAGCCGGAGCGAATGCGTATAGTCAAACGACTAAAGCTCCTGAAGAAGGTAGTGTGGCGTCACAACTTTAATACGAATAGGACGATGATTATGAAACAAGAACCTAAAATGATAGACGGCATACCGCGTAGGAATAATATGCACCGACTACAGTTAGAAGAAAGGGTGTTGCGGTTTGCTCTTGAAACAGTGGAATGGATGCCGCCACATGAGAAATTGACAGAAGCGTCTAATAAGATTCAAGAAGCCTTAGATCTTGTTGCAGACTACCTTGAACTAGGAATGCTTTAATACAGACTGGAGAGTGCCCAATGATGCGTAAGAAGCAATTGATAATTGATTACCAGCAAAAGTTCGGCGATGAACAAGGCAAACGTGTGTTGCAGGATTTGCGAAAGTTCTGCACCGCGTTTGACAATCCAATTACCTGTAATGATCCGACGGCCCTGGCCATTGAGGTGGGTAAGGCGAACGTCATGAAGCATATCTTCAGAAGGCTGCGGCTTGATCCAAATGATGCAGAGGCATTGCCAACAAAGGCAATCAATATCACGTCTGACACGCCCAAGACTAACTAAACAAAGGAGAGTGTAGTATGATTTTAGCAGATGGGAAAAGGACACAAGAATTACAAATGTTTATAGAAAATGCACCAGTGGCCATAGGAACAATAATGATAAGTCCTACAGGGCAGGTTCATAAGTTGATTGCATTAAAAGATCCTAGACCACCTGTATGGTATCGAATGGATTTACCACAATCTAATGAAGACTAAGAATAGGAGAGTAGCAGTATGCATAATGAAACAAAGTATAACGTCAATTTAATAAACCAGAAGCACGCTTGGTTGCGTCAGTTTATGCCAGATGGTAAATCCGCATTCGCACGATTCGAGGACGGCGGTGAAGGACAACCTCCTGCTGCCGCAGACCCGCCTGCCGGAGATCCACCTGCTGCCGCTGGTGATCCGCCCGTCAGTACGCCGCCGGCTGCAAGTCCTCCGGCCACACCGCCTGCGGTAGCACCTACTTTACTATCCGACGCTGGACTCGTAAACCCTGACGGCACCTTCGTGGCCGATTGGTACAAATCTGACAAGTTGCCGGAAGAGGTTCGTGGCAGCGATTCACTCAGTGTGATTAAAGATTTAGCTGGTCTGGCCAAACGCACGGTCCATGCTGAAAAGATGGTCGGCAAGAACAAGATCGTGGTGCCGAAGGCAGACGCACCTGCGGAAGAATGGGCCACTTTTCAGGCCGCTCTGGCCCAGGCCAATCCGGCGTTGGCAGTGCCAGACACAGCGGCAGACTATAAATTCGATGTGCCGGACGGCCTTGAGACGGTTATCACGGATGAACGCTTGACAGCATCGAAGGAGCTGGCCAAGAAGATCGGAGTCACACAGGCTCAATTCGAACAGTTCATGGCAGCCGATGCGGCCCAGGCCATTGAGGCCAAGCAGCAGGCTCAGATTGAGGCTGACAGGCAGCACGATGCCGATGAGCTGGCCCTGAAGAAGGAGTGGGGTGTTGCGTATGAAGAACGGGTCCACGTCGTTAAGAGGCTTATTGCAGAGGCCTTTGGCACTGATGAGCCCGGCAAGTTGGACTTCTTGGAGAAATTCGCAGGCAATCCGGATTTTGTACGATTTGCCGCCGTTGTAGGCAGTCGCATGGTAGAGTCCAAAGCACTTGTGGCCGAGCTGACCAACAGCACACCGACAGAGTCACTGGAACGCATTCGAAAGCTGGAAGCCACGCCAGGCTACATGTCAATGGGATCAGATATGACGGACGCTCAGCGTACTGAAATCACGCAGCAGATTCGCAATGAGATGCAGATTGCCTACCCGGATGAAGGATAATGCGAAATAAAAATATGTTAGGCAAGCCTAAAAAAGCTTGACAAACCTAACTTTGTTAGTCTATCTTAATACCAACAGATACCCGTCCTCCTGGCCGAGGTCACAAACCATCTCAGGTCTGGGAGGACGGCTGTCATCAGCCATGATGCAGAATGGCAAGCCGTAGCGGGCATACGCTAGTCAGAATCTTGGTGTTCAAGACACTTCTGCCGCAATCTTGAACAAACATTAAACCAAGGAATTGATTATGGCTCTCCCAAGCTCAATTGATACCGCCTTTGTGCGGCAGTACAGCAACATGCTGTATATCCTAGCACAGCAGCAAAAGTCGAAGTTCACCATGAATACCAGACAAGAAGGTTGTCAGGGTGAGTCCAAGTCTTTTGAACGCCTCGGCGAAGCTGTGGTAGAGGAAGTTACCACTCGTCATCCAGACACTCCGAATAACGAGCAACCTCATACCCGTCGGTGGGTCACGCCGACAGATTATCACACGAATTCGTACATCGACAATGCCGATAAGCTGAAAATGCTGATCGATCCGACGAACGAATATGCACAGAACCAAGGCAGGGCACTTGGCCGTCAGTCAGACGATCTGTTTGTCGCGGCGGCACTCGGCTCCGCAGCCGCTGGTGTGACACCTACGACCGCGTCAGTCGCGTTCAAGGACGAGTCCATCTCGATTAACGGCGACGGTACTGTGACGACTCTCGGCACATTGGCAGCCGCTACGACTGAGGTGAACATCACCCTTGCGAAAATCGCCACGATGCAGCAGCTCTTCGACGATGAAGATGTTGATGAAGAGATTCCTCGCTTCTGGGCCTTGAGTCCGAAGGACATCCGCGATCTGCTGCAATTGGCAGCCGCAACATCATCCGATTACGTCAGTTTGAAACCTCTCGAAACGGGCAAGATCGTTCAGTATCTTGGATTCAATCTGATTAAATCAACCAGACTGACGAAAAACGCAGTTGATTCAACATGCCGACGGACAATCGCATGGGCAAAAGACGGCATGATCTACGCCTCGGCCCAGGGCATTGAGTCCAGAATCGACGAACGTAAGGACAAGTCATACACCGTCCAGGTGTACAGCCGTATGAACGGCGGAGCTGTCCGAATGGAAGGGGCGAAAGTCCACGAATGTTTGAACAAGATTGCATAAAGAAAGGAGCCTATTATGGCTGGTAGAGCTATTAGATATTTGGATCTCCCTTCTTTTGATCAAGGGACTATTTTTGGTCCGGGCAGTGAGCCAATACAGAGTGTTTTCGAAACAAGTGCGACGCAGAAGCATCGCCTTGGTGCGAAGTTTATCGATGGTGATCGCATTTTCAGGTATGCGAAGAATTCTTCAGCGGCAACCTTAAGCAAGGCTCTGATGAACCAGACACAGGTTGTCGAAACCAAGACACATGAGATTGCACAGACAGGCCATACGTGGAGTGCGAATGATATCAGTGGCACGATGCTGGTGACAACTGGCGGCACGTTTGCTGATAACGAATTCACCGATGGGTATCTGTTTGCGAACAAAGTGAATGTCATTGGTGACATCTATCGGGTAATGGCCTCTAAGATTCAGTCCAGTGATACGATTATGGATCTGGAACTAGAGACACCCATTCGTAATGCAATTATCGCAACTACGGAACTGTCACTGATTCCAAACCGATTTTATGACGTCGTCGTATTCCCGACGGCCCATACTGGTTATGCAGCGGGCGTAGGGCTGGTTGACATTGCGGCCAGCTATTACGGCTGGTTGCAGACTGCTGGTCCGGCTCCGCTCATTGTGGACACCAGTGAGACAGTCGTCATTGGCGATACTGTTGGTAATGCAGCGACTACATCGGTTGCGGGTGCTTGTGGTGTTCGTGTCACGCTGGAACAATCGTGGGGCAATGTGCTGTTAGTTGGTGCTGCTGCAGAACCGGCAATCGTGAACCTCAGCATTGACCAGTAGAAAGGAGTGGTATTATGTCTACGGACACAAGAGTTTTAAGTATCTCTTCCTTCGATCAGGGCACCGTCTTTGGGCCTGGTTCAGAGCCAAAGCAGACCGTCTTTGAGACATCTGCCACGCAGAAGCATCGATTAGGTGCTCGCTATGAAGATGGTGATCGTATCTTTCGATATGCGAAGGCAGGTGCGGCAGGAGGCTGCTTGAAGGCCAGTATGACACAGTCACAAGTGATTAACACCGATACAGGTGAGATCGTACAGACTGGCCATGCTTGGGCCGTGGGCGACGTCTCTGGAACGATGTTGATTACGACTGGCGGGACATGGGCTCGTGATGAATTCGTCGATGGTTATTTCATGGCAAACAAGGTGGCCGCTATTGGTGATACCTACCGTGTGTTGGCAAGTGAAATAGACGCATCCGATGATACCATCATGCATCTGGAATTAGAGACGGCCATTCGAACGGCAATCAGCGTCACGACTGAAGCGAGTTTGCAGCCGAATCGGTTCTTTGACGTAGTCATTTTTCCGACGACCAAGACTGGTTACGCCACTGGCGTGCCACTGGTTGATGTGACGAATGGGTATTATTTCTGGGCACAGACTGGTGGACCTTGTCCGCTGATTACCGCCTCAGATGGGACCAGTACGATTGGTGATTCATGTGGATTCAGTGGCACGAATGCGGGACAGATTACAACCCGCACGACTCTGCAAGCGTCGTTTGGTAACATTCTGGTAGTTGGTGCTGTTTCAGAAGCGTCATTGGTGAACCTTACCCTTGATCAATAATGTGTAGTGGATTTTTATAAGCAGTCGTTCGGCATAAGGTCGGGCGGCTGCTTTCTGTCTTTTGTTTCATAGTGATAAAGGAACGTAATCATGGGCACAAGAACTTATAACGCATCGTCCATTTTGGCAAGAATGCAGGATACTGAATCGCAGAGCCTCACTCTCAATCCGCTGTATAACTGGTCCAATGAGACACAAGATATTGTACAGAATTTAGAAGACTCTGAAAGAGGGACCGGTCAGGCTTTTTACGTCGATTCCAATGTAGGGACGGCAGGTGACGGCACGACTGTGGAGAAGGCCGTGGCCACCATTGATGAGGCTGTTGGTCTGTGCACAGCTAGTCGAGGTGACATCATCTATGTGGTGCAAGGGCATGCGGAGGCAATTACCACAGCGACCAGCCTGGTGGCAGATGTCGCAGGTGTCAGCATCATCGGCATGGGCAATGGCAGTTTGATTCCGACGTTGACATTCACCACAGCGGACACGGCCCTTGTGTCAGTAACGGCAGCGAATGTACGCATTAGCGGTATTAAATTTGTCGCAAACTTTGCTGATGTTGCATCCTTGATTACGCTAGCGGCCACGGCAGATGGAGCGACCGTCGATAACTGTGTCTTCACAGACACGTCCACGATTCTCAACATGCTGGTCTGTATTACGGTAGCGGCCAATTGTGACAATATCGTCATTGCTTACAATCGATTCGATGCAGTGCCATCTGCCACGTCTGACAACGCTATCTTACTGGCCGGTGGTTCGGATAATTCACGCATCATTGGGAACACGATCTACGGCACGTTCACAGACGGCGGCATCCTTGCTTCAGCGGCAGCATCCACAAACATTACGATTACAGACAACCTAATTGGCTGTATTGATGCTATTGCCTATGCTGGTAGTGCCACAAGTACTGGACTGTTTATGCGAAACCTTTTAGGTGCGAATACGACGTCCATCGCGGCTGCACTCACAGGTGTAGACGCTATGTTCTGTTGTGAAAATTATGTGACAGGTGCCTTGGGTGCCAGTGGTATCATCTTCCCCGGTGTCGATTCTGATGCATAGTTAATTAAAGACAGGAGCGTGTGTTTTGGCTGAATCAAGTACATCAGTATCGAATATGGCGTTGGCACGAATCGGTGCGAAGCGGATCAACGACTTTACCGATAACAGTGAGACATCGCCAGAGGCCATTCAATGCAGGTTGTTTTACGATCAGACACGCCGCAGCTTGCTGAAGGACCACTATTGGCCGTTTGCGAAAGCTCGCGTCAAGTTGTCCGCCGATACCGAGTGGGATGAAGATACTGACAATGACTTCGGTTACACCTATGCGTTTCATCTGCCGAGTGACTTTCTTCGCGTTATCATGTTTTGGAACGGCTCTGATCAGACGGACGGCAGGACGAATTACACCTATGAGCTGGAGGGTAAACGCCTGTTGACATCGGAGTCGGCAGTCTTTCTGAAGTATATGAAGAACGTGACGGACGTGGGCCAGTGGGACACATTGTTTACAGACACGATGGTGTTGATAATGGCGAACAAGATGGTGATGGCATTGACGCAAGAACTCGATATCAAGACCGATGTTGACAAGGATCTGGCCTTCTTGATGCGGAAGGTCAAAGCAATGGATCGTATGGAAGAGCTTGTTGTTGGCAGGGAATCGCTGCGAACGTGGCAGGACGCCAGATACAGTGATACGCCATAGAGCCTTTATAACGGAGAGACGCAGTGGAATTAGGCACGCTACAGTCAAAAGTGAAAGTGTGGGACGGCACTGAAATCATCCTCGTCAATGCCGATGGTAGCATCAATTCTGTCGTCACTGCTACCGATCTTGATATTCGTGATCTTACTTCGGCCCAGGACGACGTTTCTGTCACAACTGTTAAGCCAGATGGCACAAACACAATGCCGTCATTGGACACTGTTGCGAGGGCCGGGTTTGTAAAAATTACCGACGGCGTTGAAACGGCCTTAGTCGATGCCAATGGCAATCTTAATGTCTCTCCGACAGAATACTTCACCGAAGTGGCCAAGGGTAATGTTACAGGCAGCTCGATTGTGAATAAGTTTGGAGCGGCCCATGATTTCGACACCGGCGATGGTGAGGTACTTATATGGGACGCGTCTGACGATTCCATCACGTATGATAATAACGATGCGTCCAAATATCTGAAAGCAACATGGGGTACGTCTACCACGGCGGATATTGGCATCTTGTCCTGTGCGGCGGCTGGCACACAAACAATTGAGATTCAAGGCATTGGAACGGACGACGCATTGCTGGTGCAGACCTTTACGCTGAATGGGACCACGGACGTGGATCTGTCTGCCACAGGTACGGATTATAAGCGTATATTCCGCATGAAGAACACTGGCACTACAGATCTGGGTGGCCACGTTTGGGTTCGAACGAACGGATCGGCACAGGACGCAGGGACGCCAGGAGTGCCAGGTGATGCGGCAACAATCCGTGGCATGATTCATGAAGAGAACAATCAAACAGAGATGGCCTGCTACACAGTGCCGACGGCATGTACCACTCAGATGCATCGACTTTATACATATACATCAGGTGGGTCTAGGGTAACAAATTACATTGTCCGGCTGTATGCCAGATCAAGTGGCGGGGTGTATCAATTGAAATGGAAGGGCTCTATAAGTGATGACTCTTCGGCAGAGGTGTTATATAAACTGCCCCCAACGTTCGCAGCAGAAACAGATTTAATCATGACGGCAGAGACAACAGAATCTGCGATAACAGGATCGTCTGTGATTGCAGGATTTGATCTACTGACGGTGGCGGACTAATGGCAGATGAGATTAAAATCCAATATGAGGCAGCCACATTATACGCCAGAGTTTATGACGGCACTGGACAGGTTTGGAATACGTCTGGGACGCCAGCGTTCGAAGCATGGGCTGATGGCAATGTCGCGGATTATGTCGTCGCACTCGTAGATCAGGACAGTGGTGAGCATTTAGGCGACTTTCCGGCCACCATTGTGTCTGGTGAATATCAAGTCATCGCATATGATGGAGCCGGTGCGTTGTCAGACGTCGCTGTGAGCCCCGTCGGCAAGATATGGTGGGATGGCACGTCAGAAGTTCCGCCTGCCAACCAGGACGACGTGACGGACGCACACGGCATTACAGACGCTTTGATATCGGCCTTGACACTGTCGATTTTGTCCGTGTTGAACATTTATGATGATAGTGGCACGGCGAAACCGGGTGGCGTGTATCCATTGGCAGAAACAAGTGGCAGCGGCGGAGGTGTGTACCCCTGATGAAATATCCAATTGTCAGCTTTAATACCGGCGAACTTTCGCCCAAAGTGGACGCACGCAGCGATGTGCAGAAGTATCGTTCCGGGTGCCGCACGCTGGAAAACATGCTGCCGCTCATCTACGGACCAGCGGAGCGTCGCCCAGGCACCAAGTACATCGAGACAGTTAGCGGGCCTGGCAGGATAATGCCCTTTGTCTATTCCAACGCAATTGCCTATGTCGTGCTGATGGAAGATTTGGCATTCTATTTTTACTTCGACGGTGGCGAAGTGCAAGACGGTGGTGGATCACGGGTGACATTGGTGACGCCATACTTGGCGGCTGACTTATTTGAGCTGCAATACAAGCAATCGAATGATGTCATGTGGTTGGTACACGGCAGCTATCAGCCGCGTAAGCTGACTAGAACATCTGCAACAGCATTTGACTTATCGGCCATCACATTTGTCGGCGGGCCATTTCAAAAACGCAATGACCTCAGCAACGACGATTCTGTCACCATGACGCCCAGCGTAACGACTGGCAGCGGTACACTGACACTCTCGGCCAACACAAACCTGTCATTCGTCGCAGGTCATATCGGTGCCTTATTCAGCGTAACGCATCCAAGAGTCAACACCATTGTGAAAGGAACGTCTACAGGCTCTACCACAGGTGTGATAGACGTGCCTATCGTAACGGAAGGTGCATTCAGTTTTAATACATCGGGCACATGGATCGGAACCATTGTGCTGCAACGAACTATCAGTGGTGGCCAGTGGGAGAACTTCAGAAGCTGGACCAGCAACAACGACCGTAATGTCCAATACACCGGCAGCGAAGCGGAAGATAATGTATCATATCGGATCAACGTGACGGAGCATACCAGCGGCACGATCAATGCGGACTTCACAGTCAACAGTTCGACACAGACTGGCATATGCCGCATTACGGCCATTACGTCCACGCTGATTGCCGACATGACGGTGGTGAAGGATTTTGCAAACACCACGGCGGATCAGCGATGGGCCGAAGGGTCCTGGTCTGACTATCGTGGCTGGCCCGTGTCAGTTACGTTCTTTGAAGAGCGGGCCGTCTATGCAGGGAATGCAAATCAGCCACAGACCGTATGGTTCTCCGCGACGGATGATTTTGAGAATTTCGATGCCGGGACCAATGACGACGATGCCTTCAGCTTAACGCTATCGTCTGATACGCGATGTGCAATCCAGTGGATCTCGGCCAGCGAAGCACTGCTGATTGGGACCACCAGCGGGGAGTATCGTATTCGTGCGACGACTTTTGACCAGCCTCTAACACCGACTGATTTCAGCTTCAAGCAGCAAACGACCTATGGTTCGAAATCGATGCAAGCCTTGGTCATGAATACGGCGACGTTGTTTGTCGATTTCGTCGGCAGGAAAGTTCGTGAAGTCAACTACGATAGTAATAGGGACAAATATGTTGCGAATGATCTGACGGCCCTTGCCGAGCATGTGACGACAGGCGGGATCGTTGACTGGGGCTATCAGAAGAATCCTGATTCCCTGCTGTGGGCCGTCACAGCCGATGGCGTCCTGCTGTCACTTGCCTACGAGCCGGAACAAAATGTGGTTGCATGGAGTCGTCACCCGTTGCGAACTGGTGATGTGACAAAGTCCGTGGCTATCATACCAGGGGCTACAGAAGATGAAGTTTGGATCATTACACTGCGATCCTTGGGCGGATCATCAGTATACTGCTTGGAACAGATGCAGCCCCGCAGCTATACCGCACAGGACGACGGCTGGTTCGTAGATTGCGGCCTTGAGTATGATTCAACTGCGACGCTGACAATCACTGGGGCGGATCATCTTGACGACGAAGAAGTCGTGGTACTAGGTGACGGAGCTGTATTCGAACGCGAAACAGTTGTGTCCGGTGGATTCACTATGGCGGAAACAGCGTCACATGTGATTACAGGCTTACCGGCCCGTGCGACATTGAAGCCGATGCGATTTGATTTGCAATCAGATGGCGGGACCAAAGGATCGATCAAAAGCTTTAAAGAAATTGTCGCAAGTTTCTATAATAGCGTGAATGTGAAATACGGCGTCGATTTGGACAACCTATTCACCGTTGATTTCAGAACCGTCGAGAACTATGACTCGCCGCCGTCCTTATACACTGGTGACAAGGTGCTGACGCATGAAGGCGGTTTCGATGCCGAGGACAGTATTATATTCACATCAGATGATCCAACGCCTATGACGATTCGTGCATTGGTGCCGAGAATAAAATCAGTCGGACGCTAAGAAAGGTATAGACATATGAGTTTTGAAAATCAAACAAGCCGAACATCAGCAACGGGCAGCGGAGCTGTCGGACAGGCAATACCATTCAGCTTCCCAGTTGGCAGCAGCTCGGACCTAACTTGTTACAAACGAGTGACTGCGACTGGTGTACAAACTGATCTGGCCGAAACAACTGACTATACCGTCGTGGTGACCGGCAGCACGGGTGGTACGATCACGACGGTCACGGCCATCGAAACGACAGAGCAGTTCCATGCCGTTCGCACAACACCGCAGACACAGACAGAAGTTTTGACAACCGGCGGCCCTTTTTCCGCGACTATAAATGAAAACGCATTCGATAAGCAAACTCGTATTGCTATTGATGTGCAAGATAGGGCAAATCGTTCAATTGGGTATCCCGCGACAGATCCAACCAGCTCGATTGGAGATATTCCAAACTCTATAGACCGGGCCAATAAGATCTTGACATTTGGAGCGGATGGAAAACCAACGGCCTCGTCATCGGTAGATTCAACGACTATCACGGTGTCAGCCTTTGCAGAAACCTATCTGGACGACGCCGATGCACAAACGACTATGGCGACCTTGCAAGGTGTCGGCGTATTCAACGTATTGAACACGGCATATGGTGCGACTGGTGATGGTGCCACAGACGATGAAGTCGCCATTGAAGCGGCCATTACCGCAGCGGCAGTATCAGGCGGGACGGTGTACTTTCCGACGACCGGTAATGCGTATAAGTTTCTGACGGCCATCACAGTACCGGCGAACGTATCGTTGGAGTTTGCCCCAGGTGCGTCGCTGATGGGTGATGGCAGTTCCACGCTGACTGTGTCCGGCAGTATTATCGACACACAGCATCAGATCTTCCAGTCAACCATGACGGCAGTGCCATCCGGTCAAAGCCGCTTCGTCCGCCCTGAATGGTTTGGAGCAGTCGGCGACGGCACGACAGACGATTCAGCCGCGATGCAGGCCGCTGTCACTGCAATGAACGCAGGTGGCGGAGGTGACGTGCTGCTCAACTCCTCTATCTACGACATGTCAACAACAACACTGAACATGGCGACGGATGTGAATCTGATTGGCGTTGGTCGTGAGACGTCTGATATCCTATATGACGGCACTGCCGCTGCGATCACAATTGACGGTGCGGCCCGATGGTCTATTTCAGACCTTAAGATCCAATGTACCCACGACGATTCAGATGGAATCAATATTACAAACGCATCTGATTATGGATTCTTAACACGCCTTGACATCAATAATGATGACGCCACAAAGAGCACAACCGGGGCAGGTATTGTATTTACCGCCGGTACATCAACCCTGGCACCGACAATGACTGGCATTAAGATAGCGTCATTTAAGTACGGGATCAATGCTCCAGGAGCGTCTGTTACAAAAATGGCAGGGCTTGATTGTGTATTCATTGGCCAGGGTGACGGCACATCCTTCGCAGGGTCCGCTGGAATTTATCTTGCCAACGATTCTGACGGCGTGGGCAATACGTTCGTGGGTGGCACAATCGAGGGCTATGCTGTGCCGATTCAAATTGAAGCACCTGGAAGTTCAAGAGTGTCATTAAACTGGTTAGGCGGTGACTTTGAGGACAATGAATCGAATGTACCACTCGTTACAGAAGACTGGAATGGTATCATCTTTACCAACAACAGTGGTTTGCGAATGGAGCAATCGACAAATGCTTCAGCAAACGTATGGTACAGATCGCATCACTATTCTTCAGATACTAACATTATTGAGACTTATAATGATCAGATCTTTAGCGTTACAAATGGTGCCTATCGAGGTGCTGGCGTTGGAGCACTGGCATTCAATATGTCTGGATCGATGTTTAACGCTACCGGCGGTGTGAATATTACCGCAGATTCTACAGCCTATCCGCAGGGTGGGTTTGTCGGCCAAGGCGGTCATACAAATGCGACTAACCCAGACGCGGCCTTCTTATTTTCGCGTGATCGCAAGCTGTCCTGGGCGTCAGCCATACCGACAACAGGAGCGTGGCTAGCCGGAAGTGTCATATTCGATACGGTCATGAGCACTGGCGAACCAGTTGGCTGGATCTGCACGGCGTCAGGGACATTTGGAACCGCAACGGAAGCGTGTACAGCAACAAACCTTTCGGCAGTTGTTACCTGTGCGTCTACAGCGGGATTTTATGTGAACGACTGGGTGGACGTTTCGGCTCAGTTCCCTGGATCAGAATATAAGATCATCAGCATTGTGCCGAATACCAGCATCACACTCGATACTGCTGCAAACGGTTCTGGAGCAGTGACAGTCAGTACATCAGATCCGACCTTTGTGAAATTCGGCTACCGTGAGGATGACGTTGTTCGCCTACTGAGTACGACAACAGTGGCGTTGAATGCAAATGGCGATACTACCCTTTATACAGTGCCGACTGGCAAACGATGTATCTTGCATTATGCCAAGCTTGTCGCCGGTGCTGATGCAGGGACCAGTGATATTTCCATTGGACAAAACACGGCTGAGACTGACTTCGTGGGTGTGACGAACTTAGACAACCTGGACGCACAATACGACGCGGTGTTGTTGGCTCCTGTTCCAAGTGCAACTCCAGCAACTCTTAAAAGCTACGCCGCCACTACAGTGATTGAAGCTCAGGTCGCTAATCAAGCGGGTGGAGCGACTAATACACTTTATTTATATGGCACTTTATACTAACGAGAGGAAAGCAACATGGCGAAAGACCCGAATGAAATAAAGGTGAATGTAAAGACGATAGGTGGAATTGTCGCTATTGTTATTGTGTGTGTTGGTGCGATTGCAGCGGGGGCAATTGCAATCGATAACAGTCGAGAGAATCGTGTAAGCATTAATGGGTTATCCGCTACTGATGCGGAGCATGCTCGACAGTTGGCTGAGTCTAAATTAGAATTTGCCACCTTCAAGGGTGCGATAGGTGAACGTACACAGGCGATCAAAGATAATCAAACCGTTATGATGTCTGATATAAAAAAATTACTTGAAAATATGGAGCTTACCCCTGATGGCGAAAGTTAGAAGAAAGAAAAAAAAGCAGGTCCGTAAGAAGTCTAAGAAAAAAGTTCGCAAGAAAAAGTATTCGTAACATTATTAAGCAGGTGACGTATGGGATTTTTCACAGCAGCGGCGGCAACGGCAACAGCAGCGGCAGGTACATATATGCAAGGCCAAGCGGCCAGTGATCAAGCCAAGGCCCAAGCGGCACAAGGTCGTCGCAATGCCGACGTTGCGGAACGTGATGCTGTTGCCACTGATATTAAAACTCGCTTCGATCAAGTCCGTGATGTGCAGCGAGGGGAGCGAGCCGTTGGTAAGGTGCGTGCGAAGCTGGGCACATCTGGTGCGATTATAAGTGACGATGCTCCGCAGCGGATTGTCGCAGAGCAAATCATGGAAAATGAACTCCAGAATGCCATGATCGGCTATTCCGGTGCGACCCAGGCGTCCAGATTACGCTCACAGGCCGCAGGGCTTCGCTCAGGGGCCGACATCGCCGACATCAGGGCCGATAGCCTAAAGACGGCCACACTGCTTAATACAGGCAGCAGCTTGCTTGGAAACGTCGGTGCTATGTTCGATTCCGGTATGTTCACCAGTGGTACAGAGTCGATCAAAGCTTCCCGCAGCCCTGTTGCCCGTGTTTAATTTAGAAATTAAATTTTAGAAAGCTACACAATGGCTACATTCCCAATAGAGCACACGACAGCAAGCCCCACAGGCCGTAGTGGTTCGGTGATGCAAGACATCAATACGGATACAGGTGCCGGTCAAATAGCCAAGTCTGTGACGGATTTAAGCAATACTGCGGGTAAATTTGCCTCCATGATGTTCCGCAAGCAGGGTGAAGCGGAGCTGGCCGAATCAATGTCAAATGCGAATGATCAGGTCGCCGAGATGTTCCAAGGCTTTGAGACGAATCAGGATGAATCCAGCTATGCTGGCAAATGGGACGCCACGTTCGGACGGATCCGCCACGCCGAACCAAAGAACGGTTGGGCTCGCCAGCAGTATCGCAAAGCTATGTTCAATGTGAAGGATCAGATTGGCGGGGCCGTTCAGAAGAGTGTGAATAAAAGAATAAACGATAAACATGATTGGGCTGTATCAAAAATGGTTTCTACAGCCCGCCAAACAGGCAACATGGCGGCGTTAGAATTTGGCCTTAACGGCATGGTGACATCTGGCACAATGGCGAAGGAAGAACGTGACCTAATTCTGACACAGACACAGCCGTTTGCAGATGCCAAAGCCAAAGAAATAAATGCCAACACTTTTGAAACCGCTATTGAACAAGAATACGTTGCAAATGGAGGTGACTTACAAGCCGCTGTTGATAAATTCAGTGCCGTCGGTGCTGAGAACAAATTTGGACTAAGTCGTGATGAAGCAGACTCTGTGCTACAGGACTTTGGAAGTAAAGTTAAGCAAGATATAGACAGAGCAGATAGGGTAAAGAAAGACGCTATTCAAGCAACCACTCTTTCATATTATAGTACAGCATGGGCAGGAGATCCTGCTGAACCTGTTGACATAGATCAATTGAACCAGGACGCAGCTAATGGCTTAGTCACTGTGGAAGATCGTAATCGCATCGTCGCATTAGCGGAAAATGGTACACGCTCAGACAAGGGTGACGCTCTTGCAAAGATGGACGCAACTGTACTGCAACTTGGAGACGGCAGGGTTGACAAACAGGCCGCTGTTGATGAGCTGAAGAAGCTGTCACCCAAATTAAGCAATGAAACTATTGACGAATACAAACAAGAGATTGAAAAGGAATTTAACATCAGCCAAGATACTGCCGTGTCGGAAGCTGCTAAATTCGCACGCACTCAAATTGTTAACATCAGTGAAACAGTATTTGATCAACTATCTGAATTGATACTGCTTGAAAAAGAAACAGGTAAGAAAGAAGACTTGCAATTTGAGCTGAAGTCAAAAAAGCAGCAATGGAAAGATCAGAATCTAACACTGCATAAGTATAATCTCGCCATGCGTCAGTATATGAAGGACAATCCGAAGGCCTCTCCAGAAGACATACTGCAAGAAGGCATGCGTAAGTCTTATTCAGAATTTTCTGAAACAACCACTCTTCCGGTAACCACAAAACAAGAAACTGTAAAGATGGTCGGACCTGATGGCAGGGTATTTAATGTGCCTAATGAATCAGCAAGAATTAAGAAATTTGAAGACGCTGGATATAGAAAGCAATAATGGCTAAATTCAATCCAATAAAAGAAGGTGGTGTCTTAGTAGAAGAGCCATTTGATCCGGTAGCAGAAGGTGGAGTGCTTGAAGGCAGTGATGGAAGGTCACAACAAATTGCGGACAATGTTGACAATATCTTCAAAGCGTCTAATGACGTGCAAGTTAATCCATTTAATTTTGCTTCCGATTTGCAAACCATGCCGGTACAAATAGCTGACCCACAAGACCTTCCACCTGAAAAAGTTACCGACCTCACTGAACCGGACAATCGCAAAGGCATTGTTGAATCCTTAACCGAACTCGATCCAGTTGAGCTGCTTCCGTTCGTTGGTCCTGGTGTCACGGCCACACGTATTGTTCATGATGTGGCGGCGATGTCTCGTATGGCGGCAAATCCAAGCCCACCAAAAGCCATGTTCAAAATTGACGAAGCAGGATCACTTGAAAGTCAAGATCTGATGGGCCAACAAATTGAATGGCTTAAAGACAAGGCTAGAGTTGAAAGACTTATTGAAGAGATGGCTGACAAGCAACGTGGCCAAACAATCGGTGGTAAGATAGCGGTTGGTGTTGCCCAATTGCCGGGATTCATGATAGAATTTCTGGCCACTGCTGGTTTATTCTCATCTGTGAAAGCCTCTACTCAGAAGGCCATTACAGAACTGCTTGGCCGTCAGGGCACCAGGCTGGCCGGTAGGATCGTTTCGAAGACCGCAGCAGTGACAGTGGGATCTGCCGCTAGAACGGCCCTTCAGGCGTCTCGTGTAGCCGCAGGCACGGCACAGAGGCTTAGACCTGATATAGAGGTCACTTTCAAGGGCGACATCCTGCTTAAAGATGCCAATGAGACACCCTTTACAGCGTTTTCAAAAGCCTTTGGCGATGTGCTAATTGAAAACATATCAGAGGTGTCTGGTCCGGCCATTAGCCGACTGGCACAGAAAACTCCATTCATCGGCAAGTTTGTAAAATCCTTGAGTAAAGCGTTTAAAAAGCTGCACCCGGACAAAGGATTTGTCGCAGAGATGATTACGAAAGGTGGGTATCATGGATTCTTAGAGGAACTTGGTGAAGAACGGGTTGGCGGACTGTTGCGTGCGGCCACTGGAGTGGAGGACTTTGGTAAGCCTGGCGGCGGTATTATAAAAAACATCGTTGACTCTATACCGAATGCGGAAGAATTGTTAGTGGAAGCTGGGATTATAGCGGTTCCAGGTGTTGCAAGGTCTGCTGCCAATCTGCTATCTACTGATAAAGGGCCGAAAGTCACAACGACGTTGGCAACACCCGTAGCAGAATTAAAGATAGATCCTGACACAAAGGTCAAGCCTGAAGGTCCGAAAAAAGACGCCCCTGTTAAACCAGGACAGAAAACAAAGGAACGTAAGTTCGTCACCAGTGTGAAGGAGCTAACGCCTGAGATTAAAGCCCAAGGTCAATATGTGCCACGCGGCACTGATGAGTTGTCCATCAAGGCCAAGAATCTGGTAGACGATAATATAACTGAAGCCGAGACAGTCGCGTTGAAAGGCAATAGTGACACGTCTGTCGCAGTGGCCGCAGAGCTTATCAAAAAATACAGTGCTGATGCAGAACTTGCTAAAACCGACGTAGCACGGGACGCTTTATACGACAAGGCCGCACGAATCGCTAATGACACGGCTCGTAAACTAACAGAAGCTGGCCGCACAGTACAGGCCGCAACTATCCTGTCACGCCTCACACCTGAAGGACAGCTTCGCTTCGCTGCCAGAGAGATTCAAAAGTACAACGAAGAAGTTGATCGTGGCCGTGGCGGACTATTTGGCCTGCGTAAGAAAATACCTGAACTCACGCCGGAACAGGCAAAAGATCTTCTAAAAAGAATGCAAGATATTAATAATATGAAAGAAGGGGAAGACAAGGCCATAGCGTTTCATAAATTCCAACGCGATGTTGCAGATCTAGTGCCGACTCCATTTTTCCGAAAAATGGTAACACTATGGAAGGCAGGCTTGCTTACAGGTATAAAGACATCGGGCCTGAATATCTTTTCAAACGTGTCACACCTCGCTACCGAAACATTAAAGGACGTACCTGCCACAATGGTAGATAAAATTGCGTCATTGGCAACAGGTGAACGTACCGTGGCCATCGGCACTAAAGGTATTGGTAAGGGCCTTGCAGAAGGTGCAGTCAAGGGCAGTCGTTATATGCGGACTGGCTATGACGAGCGTGATATTGGTGCGAAATTGGATTATATCCGCGTGAACTTCGGCAAAGGCAAGCTTGCTCAAGCTCTTAATAAGTACGTCGAAACTGTATTCCATGTCCTTGGTGCAGAAGATCAACCTTTCTATTATGCCGCAAAGGTACGGTCAATGTATGAGCAAGCTAAAGTCCAAGCTATTAACGCAGGACTGAAAGGCAAGGAAGCTCAGACATTCATAGACAATCTGATAGAGAATCCCACAGACGATATGGTTGATAATTCATCTAAAGACGCCGAGGTCGCTGTCTATCTTAATCGGACAAAACTAGGCGACGCCGCTAAAAAGATTCAACAAACAGGTGTCGGTGAGATTATTGTACCATTTGCTAGAACCCCCTCGGCAGTCGCTATGCAGATTGTGAACTACTCTCCTGTCGGGGCGGTCAAGACAATCATTCAGAACATTGGCAAAGGGCGATTTAATCAACGTGAATTCTCCCAAGGCATGGGCCGTGCGGCAGTCGGCATCGCCCCACTTGCTATTGGTGCTGTATTATTTAAAGCCGGTATGATGTCTTTAGAGTTTCCAAAAGATGAAAAGGAACGTGAACTTCAAAAGGCTGAGGGCCGAAAGCCTAATTCAATCCTTATCAATGGTAAGTGGCGAACTCCGGCGTCTCTTGGGCCTATCGGCAATCTTCTGTTAATTGGCGGGCACTTCCAAAGTGCTTTCAATACGGAAGGTAGTCCTTCCGCCGCAATGGGTAAAGCATTGTCTGGTTCTGCCAAATCATTCACAGAACAGACTTTTTTAGAAGGCGTTAGTCGATTCACAGATTTCATCACAGAGCCCGGTCGTTCCGCACCGTATTATATTGGAGGCACATTATCGTCTGTCATACCTACTATCGTGTCTGACATTGCAAGGGCAAGTGATCCAAAAGAACGACAATCTGTCACCATACCGGAGCGGATCTTGTCAAGAATTCCTGTTGCAAGAGAAGGACTTGAGCCACAGATTGATATTTTAGGCAGGGAACGTACCGCCTCTGGCAATCCTTTAGAACTAATGATAGACCCAACCAGGCCGTCAAAGGATGTCAGCACAGATGTTGTGCGTGAATTAAGACGGCTTATGGATGAGGGATATAAGGTATCTCCAACTAAACTTGGAGACAAAGCTGGATTTGAATCATTGACCGAGAAGCAAAATACAGAGTTGTGGAAAGACGCAGGTAAGCGGACGAACGACATGTTAGAATATTTGATCAAGACTCCTGCGTATGAGTCGCTAGGAGACAAAGAGAAATCTACCTTGATAGAAGGCCTAGTATCGGCTGCGAAAACAGCAGCACGAATGAAAGTCTTTACCGAGCAGATCGGAGACAAGTCTGGTAAAGAAATGCTAGACGCAATGATAGGTCTTATTGAATCCGGTGTGGTTAATAAGAATGTTTTGAACTAATGACGCACTCTCCTGGCCGTCGTCCGGCATGTGGCTTGTAGCTGCATGCTGCGACACGGCCATTTGATCACATTGAAGAAAGGACCGACAGCATGAAACAGATTGAATACAGCGAAGCTCGTGGCCGCATGCTTCCAGGTGACGTGCTGGCCTTCAGCGGTCGCGGCAGAACTTCCAGCATCATTAAGTGGCGGACCAACTCGGCTGTGTCACACGTCGGCACTGTTATACAGACATGCGTTCGCGGTGATGATCGGACCTTTAATCAGATTGCCGAGAGCACCAGCTTGAATGGTTTCAGCGGTGTGATCATGAGCCGCATATCAGATCGGCTACGTGACTATCGCGGATCGGTCTGGTGGTTGCCGTTGTCCTGGGCCGTGCGGGAACACTTTGACACGAAGCGTTTCTTCAACTGGATCATTGCACAGGAAGGTAAACCCTATGACACGCGACAGGCGGTTTGGTCTGCCATTGATTGGATTCCGTTTGTCAAGAGTCGTGAGTGCTTTGATAAGCTATTTTGCAGCGAGTTGCTGGCAGGCGGTTTCGAGCACGCTAATGTCATCCGCCCACTGAATGCGTCGGAGCAGACTCCCAAGGATGTCGTCAGTTGGAACCTATACGAAGATGCCTATCAATTGAAAGGCAAGATGAAAGATATAAAGAAATTTAACACAGTGTTAGTCAGAGTTTAACACAGTCTTTTCCCTCCTCTCCTCTTTCGGGAAGCGGCTGCTTGCTTCGGCAGGTGGTCGCTTTCTTTATTTAAATATTAAACACACGCCCATGTAAATAAGCCACATCAACAATATTGGAATCAACAATAATAGACTAAAGATTCCGTCCATTGCAGCTCCTAAACCCATTACGTCACAATTACTTTTTGGTGTTTTAAACATAATCATCAACATGATTACTGTCAATACTGCTGGCAGCATCCACCATCCTAATTCAATAGTCATTCTTCTAGCTCCTTTCAAGGGCCTCAATTGTTTCGGCGGCTGGGGCTCTTATTCATAGCGTCCCATTGTTTGCACGATTTGTCAATTTTTGCAATGGCACTCGCCACCAGTACGTATGCTTATTACCAACAGGCGGTTCGAACAAAGTATCGAGCACGTCATCGTATCCTTGAGCCCATGCCAATACGGTGTTGAGATCGCCGACTTGCTTTTTCAATGCCCTATTCTCAACGAAAAGCTTATCACACATTTCTTTCATGCTTAAGTAATCTACCCACGGTATCATCGGTCCTGCGATTTTGTCCATCAGTTCTTTTGGAATTTGCTTCTGTTCATTTCTTAATGCACGTTTCATTTCTTCAGCAACCATTATTTCGTCTCCTTTTTCTTACGCCATAGGATACAAAATCCAAACGGCCCGATTACAATCACATGACACTTTAGATCCCAGCCGCAGGCCTTCATGAACTCAGACGCTTTCGTCAGATCATAATTACGCCAACATTTAATCATTCGTCATTCCTCCTATCCTACGTCAATAACTTCGAGCGTGACTTTATTAAACACTGGCAACACGTCCCATTCGTGTTCATGCCGACGTATCCGCTCAGTATGCCGTCGCAACACTTTATTCAATATCGAATGATCCCGATTGCCGTATGGTTCATAACTGTCGCCCAACCTTCGACGACGTGCCGAACTTTCACGATCATGAATGCGTTTATGATGTGGACAGTACGATTGCGTCCCGTTGGTTGGCAAGCCGCAGCGTACACCATCGGTCTTTTTACCACACGTCTTCAGCGTCTTACCATATTTACATTGCGGGTCCGAAGCATTGGTAGTTTTTAAAAACTTATTAGAAAGACTATGACCGCACTGGCCAAATTGTTTTACTTGTGAAGTATAGTTTTGACATGTTTTGCATGTTTTTGGCGTCTTCACCTTCGTCACTGTTGTCATTGCATCACTACCTTCCTGCCGTCCTGCGGCTTTACTGTCCCATGATTATAAAAGCTATAAACATTTCATCACAATGATTCCGACAACTATCCAAAACAATGCACACCCTAAAAAGATAATACTTACTTTTTGTGCGGTATTCATATTATCGCCATCCTTTCAGTCGCTCTTATATTCCAACTTGCATTCAGGACACACAACCCACCATTGCATGCTCCGATCCTGATACGCCGTACAGTTACGAAACTGCCCCGGCCCTGCAAACCGAAACCCACAGGCACACAAGCGTCCGTTAGCATCTCGTCGCATTTGACCAGCTTCTTTCACACTGTCACGCAGGTCGTCAAAGTCTCTATCTTTCATGTGTCACTTCCTTTCCGACGGGCCGATCTAAATCACCCGCATCACTACATTCCCAGTCGTCCTGCGACCACATGTCCGTCACGGCCTTGCATTCATCATGCTGATAGAATGCCTGAATCTGATTATCGTCATCTGTGTGAACGCGACGTGTCACACGACTGCCGACTATGATCAACTCACCACACGGCAAGCAGACATGCGGCTTGCGAGTGGTCACAACTTCATCTCGTATGTGGCTCATGCGGTCCGTCCTTTCATAATCGTGTCAATATGCTGCAACACGCTCCCGGCTGCCATGATCTCCACCTTCGCATCACACGCGACACACCGAATGACGCTCGGCCCTATCTTCCACGTCGTCGAGCCACATTGGCATTTAGCCCACGCCACGGATTTCTTTTTCTTCTTCTTTGCCATCGATGTGCCTCACGCTTTACAATACGATTGATATGAATAATTCGCGGCCTTCAGCTTATCGGCCAGTTCTTTAAGCCGGGGATCTTCTTCAACCGGCTTCTGACTAGCTTCCCACGCAACGGTTGCGAAGACAATCATCAGTTCTTTAGAGAGCATACCGGTAATAAAAGCATCACCTAGACCTTTTTCGACACATGCATCCCGCATCTCGAATGCAACATCGGCCAGTGAGCCACGGACCCCCATCACTGGATCATCTATGATCTCACACATAGATGAGCACCCAATAAGGCCAACACCACATTTTGAGCACATGCACTGGCAACCCTGTTTGTGTGTGTATCGCCAATCTATGCACCCTGTTAGTTTAATGTACGCCACTATCACCCGCTCATCTGCCAGCAGGTCTTTCGATTCAAGTAATGCTTTCATAATCGTCTCCTATCTTGCCTAAGTTAACGGCCCTTCTGTGCGGCGATTCCAGCCGTCGGACGCCGAATAGGCCCCACGGGCCGGATTCCAGCAGATCGGCCCTGAATCAAAGCCGTGTGGCCAAATTCAGGACGTCAGCGAGTCTTTTGAACCCACTGAATGACATATGCCAGATATTCAACAGGATCAGACGGCACTGTGTTGCTATTTGTCGTGTCCCAATACCAATCGACAAAGGACTGGCGACTGCCGGGTGGACGCAGTGGATCACGCTCAACCGGCACGTCGTAATCCTGCTTCACACGATACAGTTCTTTGTTAGCAAGACTGCCTGCAACTGGCATTTTCCATTTCCAATGAGTTCCAGTCCACATATAGGTCACAAGGTTTCGCCATCCTAATTCTGTCATGACAATCTGATCATCAACACTGAGGCGTACGAATATGTTTTCATTCTCTTTCAATCTATCGACCTGTTGCTGCTTGGTTTCCATCCGTCCGTCCTTTCTGAATTTAATTCATTTTGAATACATATTACAGCCATGAAGTTCACCTGTTTCGTCAAAACCTTCTATCACAAGCATGTGGTCTAAAATTGGACAATAAATCCACGCACCGTCAGGAGTTTTACATGAGACACAAGAAACTGTTTTATCAATAATGTAATCAATTTCCATTTTTCCGTCACATATTAAACATTGCGACCCTTCTTCTTTATCTTTTGATAGACAACCACATCCTGAACATTTTGTTGTTGTTGGTTTCATATGACAGTCCTTTCAAATACAATGCACATTACATAACGTGACACAGTCGCATCACAACGGCCTCTTCCTCTTCTTCGATATCGTTATCCTCAATATATCTCGCACTCCCCAGCCAACTCAACCTGCTCAGCAGCAGATGCACGGCCTCATGTTTTGCGTCTGCCGCCGGATCTGACACATGGCCTTCCCCTGGGTCCTTATTCAACCGAGCCGTCACGCATTTGCCCATCTGATTGACGTCCAATTCAGCATACTTTCTTCGCAAGTGAACGTGTTCGAAGTAGACGTCATACTGGGTAAGGCCTAGCCTCAATTGCCACGTGACGAAGGCTTTCTTGAAGATTTTAAAATCAGCGGCAGTGGTTTTCATACGGTCCTTTCAAAACTTATAAATAATTGTCTACCAACTCAAGAATAAGCTTATCAACTTCTTGCTCGTTAACTTCATCTACATAACCTTCTTCATCTAAAGTGCCTTTGATATGGCCAGCTTTAATAAGTGCAGCATACACATCGTACTGCCATCCGCTGTTTCCAAAAGGTCTTTTTCCGCTAAATCCTTCACCTTGACGCCATACTTCCATAGCTAAAGCACAAAAGAAACCTCTTAATGTTCCTTCATAATCACCGTGTATTTCAGTTTCTAATACTATAGGTTTTAAACTCATTTTAGCCTCTTTCAAAACTCTATGACAAAATGGTGGCGACCCACGGCCCATCGCAGGACCGCAGGCCACCACACGCGACAGAAAAGGAAAGTGTCGTTAACGCTGACCTGCTTCAAGAATCGGCATACCAGCCTCAGTCGGAATATAGATTATCTCACTAGAACCGTCTTGCAAACCCATGATCCAAAGATATCGAAGATAGCCTTCATTATCTTTCAAACTCTCTCCGATGATTTTATTAGCCTCAGCCACACCTTTGGCCCTTGCAATCTCCGCTCCGGCCTTTAACGTAGCAGACTCTTCCAATGCTTTGGCCTCTTCAATGGCTATCTTTTTTGTCCATTCGGCCTCACGTAATTCAGCTTGTCCACGAAGATCTTGTTTGTAAATTCGATACTTTGGCATACCCCACATGCATGTGCCAGTCATGCCAAAAAGCATCATCGCCAAAATAACTATCATTAATATAATAGTGCTTGACTTCATTCCATCTCCTTTTCAATAAGATACAGGACCGCTCAGACGATGCCAAGCGGCCCTGTCAAAAAATATCAGCTAGGTAAGTTCGTCAATCAAGTATTCACGCAGCTCATCATAGGACATGTCGTCCATTGCGGCCTGCTTCAGATCTGTTTCCGCTTTGGCACATGCCTCCAAGTCGTCATCAGACATGGCTTTAATATCGTCCGCCGTAATGTCATCAGCTTCTGGTTCATCAGCAGCGTCAGGCTCTGGCATGGTATGCTCCGTATCACTGCCTTCTGCAAGCCCGGTAATCGCTGTGTTCTTAAATTCCGTCCCAGCCTTTTGCCAAACATCCACAAGCAATTCAAGGCCTTCAGCCGCTTCAATATGCACTGCTTCAGCATCAGGATTGTCCGCAAGCACTTGCATGGCGGTGGCAATTTCTTCGGCCCAATCCAGCTCCATAGCTTCGACATCGGCCTTGGCATATGGCATCGACTTCCCATCGGCCTTGAGATTGATGTTGACGTATTCACTACAATTCAGATTGTCTTCTCCAATGCCGATCAAATGCCATGTGATCATGACGTCGTCGCTTTTATTAATCTTGATACTGGCCTCGTTCATACGAACTGCCTGACCACGGCCTACAGGCAATTCCTTAAACCCACCACCACGTTCTGCCGCTTCGACAGTTGTCAAGCCGCATTCAGCCGTAAGAAACGCTATCTTCGCTGCCAACGCATTTGACGGAACCGTCTGTTTCTTTTTACTCTTTGCCTTCTTTGATGCTTTTTTCTTAGCCATCTTATTTGGCCCTTTCGTCTTTAAACAATATTGTCATTCATTACAATGCTTCAGCACGGGCCAGTAATTTGGCCTTCAACGCTGCCTTCTTCGCATTCGCCACGGCCTGGACCTCAAGAGCTTTGGCAAGTCGATCTGCTACTTTGCCAATTTCCGTAGCTAGCTTTCCCATTGCTGTGGCAAACCGCTCATCCATGTCTCCCATGTTGTATGTTGAAATTGATTCAGCAATCGTTTGCAAGCCGTCTACACGGGTATCTTCCATCGCTTGCGGAGGTGCTGCTCCAACAACTGCTGCTGTGGGCGTGGCGGTCTTTTTGCTGCTGGACTTCTTTTTCGATTTCTTCTTGGCCATCTGTATGGTCCTTTCACATTCTTTACCATATTCATCATAAATTTTTTGACATGTGTCACAGGTGTCTTTATAACTATCTCTTCCACATGTTGAACACCATATTAAAAGACGCGGTGGGGCTCTTACCATACTGCACTCTCCTATCTGTCGTCATTCTGCTTCAATTTCATCAATATACTGTTTCATTTCTTCATAAAGATCTTGCAACTTATCAAGCTCTCTACAAGGCTTACTTCTTAGCATTAAGTAACGGTATCGGATTAAATACTTTCGCCACTTTCTTAATTCATCTGCCGTCATATTCGTCGGCTCACTTTCTTGTTCTCTTCTTCACTCTTGCTACATATTCTTTAAATTTATACTTCATATAGTCTTCGTTGATATCCCACTCAGAAAGATAATCTACAGCGTCATCAAGAATCCTATTAGCAACTCCTCTGTCAGTGATGTTTATAGCAGCTTGTCGTAAAGCGGCAATCACGACACTGACTTCTTCTGGAGTCTCCATCGTTAAATTAATTGGGATGAATCCTGTGCCTGTCCCTATTTTCATATTCTACGACTCACTTTCTTCTTCGACTTCTTTTTCGAATGTTTCTTTTTCTTCGACGTCTTTGACGCCACGCCGAAGCACGCCATAATATTTTCAACCGCTTCCTTCTCTGTGTCAAACTCAATAAAGCCTTTTGGATGATGAGGACGAAAGACTTCTAAATTATCCTTACCGTCTTCGTAGTCAGACTTGCTAAATACTAAACACCGTGGCCCTATATTCGGAGTCTTGGACGACCTATCCATGTTCCGCATTCGTAGCATCGTCGTACACAACGCTCCCATACGGCTCATCAAACTTGGTGACACTCCCATGCCTTTCTTTTTAATCTCTACACTGCCGACCTTCACCTTGTCTTCCCGTTCGTGGCTCAGTATCAAAATACCCGGACCCAAGGCATGCAATCGCAATAGCTGGAATTCAACACACATCTTTGCCAAACCATAGATACTCTGAATGTCATCCGTAGCCTCTACCAAATTACTTTCAACACATAAAGTACTATGCAGCTTCGGTATAATACCGTCTAAGGTATCGACAACAAACATCTTCACCGTCTTTACAAAGCTTGGATCGGCCTCGCACTTGTCTACAAACCTTACAAGACTCACCCAGTTTTGTATGCGATATTTCTCTTCACTGCCTCGCATGGCCCAACCGTTGTTGGCCTTTTCCGTTTGAATCAAATATGTGCCAGGCTCATTAAGGCCGTATTTATTTTGCAAATATAATCCCAACTCAGCCACAAACCGAGACTTGCCAATGCCAAAGTCACCGTATAAGATATTGATAGTGTCTTCATAAAGTAGTCTGCGATTTGACACAGGCCCTGTATCGAACGGGACTTCATAAACAACTTGATAGTCTTCATTCATTTGTCGTATACTTGCTTTCGTTATTGATTCAGCTTTTTTCTGTGGTCTATACGCCATTGTCAATCACTTCCTTTCAGCTCTTCTTCTTCTTTTAAAATTTTACGAATTGCTTCTAATGCACATTCTTTACATATTAAAATATCACTAGAGCTTCCAGCAGACACAGACATACTGACAGTAAGAACGCCGCCTTCTGTATTCCTCATAGTCGTATGTACAGATGTACTATTGCTTCCATTAATATTGCTAAGAATATCATTCCAAATATCATTCCCACAAAAATCACAAAATGTTTTAGTCATCGGTCACTTCCTTTCGTCTCGTCTGCTATTTGAACTTTTACAGGCCCTTGTGTCACAATACCCATCGGGGTATCAAACGTCTGCCTACCTGCACCAGTAATCATGACAACACGCTGTGCCATTTGAAAGACGCCGACAAGTTTCGCACGTCTGCCACATCGAATGTATTTATCACCGCGTTTTGCCACAAAAGTGCCATGTGTTACAGCTTTAGACAGGTTCATTACGCACCACCTTCCTGTAGACGCTTTGGCACGCCCATCAGCCAATTTTTAATAGTCTCTCCATGACAACGCTTCGGACTACACCAGCAAAACAGCCTCACTTCATCATGTTGCTCATGTGCATGCCGAATGCCTTCTAAGTATTCCATGAACAATGTGTTATGAATTTCCACTTGACTGCTAAAATATTTTTCATACTCATCACACACCCTGTCTCTTAAGCTTTCCCTCTGCATTGGAAAAGGATTGCCAACTGGAGATCGTCTATCAATATAGAAGTCAAAAGGTTTTGAAGGTTGATGTGTTCTTAAATTCATGATCTTAATCATTTTAGAATTCCCATCATTTTATAACCACTTCCATTTCTTATAATTAACAATCTTATGTATATTCGTCGGACTGACACCGTACTTGACAGCTAATTCACGCTGCAAAATCTTTCCGCCAGCATACTGTTTTCTGATTTCTTTAACCTGAGCTTTGGTTAGTTTGGCATTATAGTGTTCAATACCTTTTTTGACTTGTGTATTAAGGACGTAGTCATTTCGATTGTCAGAACGTGTTCCCCATCTAAGATTACTTAAATCATTATTTATCCTAACGTCATCACCATGCAGCACAAGAGGAAGTTTTAATGGATTCGGTATATAAGCTTCAGCAATAAGCCTGTGTACTAACCTAGTATACGCCTTCCTATTCTTTACTAGTTGCACTGTTAAGTACCCTTTTGAATGATATGGCTTGATTGTTATTGGAAATAAATTACTAATGTACGATTTATGCCCATGATTTTTCCAATATGATAATACTGTTCCATCTTTTCTCACTGCATAACCAGGAAATCCTTTAATGAGTTTTTCTTTCATAGGACAGACTCCAATAAAAGGCGGCACTCAGGACAGAGTCTGTCCAAGGATTGTGCCCTAAGATACCGCCAAATGATTTAGTTTTGGACAAACTCATGACTGCAATATAGGCTATCAAATAGCGTTTGTCAAGCATTAATCTTTAGGTAATCCAAGCAGCACCATGTCCGTCTCCTTAATCAACGTCACTACGAACCTGCCTTCCGGCTGCGACCCTAACGACAAGTTCCTAACGACAACATGGTCGCCTTCACGAAAGATTGGCATGCCACTGGCTCTGGCATTCAGTACATCTGCCTCATTGTTCAACATTTTGAAACTGCCGTCATCCTGTTGCATGTTTACGTTCCTTTCGTCTGAAAGTTATTAATTGTTTCAATAGCCAAGAATGATTTTGAATTGTTTCATTGGCTATCTTCACTTGTAAAGCAACAAACATACCGGTGAAATCTTTAGCGGTGAAAAGGTCGCCATCATCTTGCTGTGCCATATGTCATTTCCTTTCCGTTTGAAGTTCTTGTTCCGCCCATTCAGCTAAACATCGCATACCACAGAAATGTTTTTGCTCCTCTATAGGAGGGTCCATATTAATGGCATACTGTTGGCCAGTATTATTCACATTAAAGTCCATTGAATCTAATACTAATCCCCATTTATGAGGGTTGGCTGATTCAGTTATAAGTTCTATTTCACATGTATCACATTTGTACGATACTCTACTACTCATTTTTGCAGCTCCTGTTCTTCGCCGTCATATCGCAGTTCCCCGCCCTTCCCGTACGTCACGCTGACGGGATGCTCATTCACATGGTATGGTTCTAAGCAGATGGCCTGAAAGCCTTCATCAAATTTAAAGTGTCCATGACGCAATGCTTTCTTAAACGCGTCATGTATTAACGGCACATCATACACACCAGTAAACGAAACCTTAATAGTAGTGTACCATTTACCCGACGGTTTAAAGATATCTACTCGACAATCATCTACATCACTGCTGTAATTCATCTTGCTCTCCTTCATATCGCAGTTCCCTGGCTTGGTAATCCTGTTCCCATACGGCCCGGCGATTTGACTCATTACACAGCTTCCGATAGACACAGCCTGCAAAATTACTACACGCCTTTGATCTCGGCCAGTTATGTCTCTCAACGACACCAGCCTTGCCCAACCGCTCGTACTTACATTTGAGATCTAGAGAGAGTGCTTCAATATCGTAGCCTACCTCACTGACTTGCTGACGGCCAAGCCGCACTGGTTTGAAGTGGAAGTAGAACTCAGGTCTGGATTCAACATCTTGCCTTATTTCTTCAACAAAGTCAAGGACCGTTTGACCTCTTTTCACCTTCTTAGAAGTTTTTCTGAAGATCAGATACATGCACTTCGTCGCATATGACTCTTTCAACAGACGCCTGGCAAACACGTATCCATTAATCTGTGGATCGGCCACTAAGTCCGCCATGATATTGTCCGTAACCTGGGCCAGATTCTTCAGCTCAAACAGCACCTTGCCGTCGTCGTACGTACCGCTTCCATCCTCTGTGCCGGTGAAGATCAAGCCACTGTCGCGTAACTTCACTCGGAACTTGTTCTGCGACGACGTGATGGCCATTCGCTCGAAATCAGGATGATGTCTGAAGGCCTGTAAGATGACGTCAATAAGTTGCCGCTCTATATCAATTGCCTCACGGTCTGCCTCACGGACCTTATAGCGATCAAAGAACCGCTTGTCTTCAGCTTTCATAAGCTTCTGAGCCTGCCGCCATGATTTGCCCGCCAGTAATGCTTCTGCTCCAGCTCCACACCTGCTGCCATACCAATACGGCCTCGACATCCAAACCGATTCCAAATTATTGACATAGCGTTCGAAATACTTCCGCTGACAACTGTTGAAGTCATTCAGCTTTGAGACGTTCACAATCTTCAGCTTGTCAGATTTTTGTACTATCATTTATCACTCCCTTCATATATCAATCTACAACTATTGCACACATACCGTTCAGGCCGATTAGCATCCGACTTATGAAATACATTACACTTGCATTCACATCGAAAGCTTTTCTTAGATCCGTCCAAGTAAATCATAAAGTCTTTGACAGACCCATCTTCATTTCTGACAGGCTCAGTTGCCACCACTTGCCACACCTTCCTGACGCTCACGTTCAATTGCGTCGTAGATCTCCCGCCTATGCACCGTCACGCTCCTGGGTGCTGTGATTCCAATCCGTACCTTGTCGCCCTTGACACTGACAATGGTGATTTCAACGTCGTCACCGATCATTATGCTTTCGTCTGTCATTCTACTCAATACCAACATGTTGATTCCTTTCTATCATTATTAGTTATATTATTACAAGCCCACTGTATCCACATGTTTTGCAATTCACACGCTTTTGAGGCGGATAAGAAGACAAAATAACACCCGGTGCAGAGTCATATAATTCTAATCCACATAAGGGACATTCAATTCCGTTAGTACGAGACTCTTCAGACAAACGATAACGCTTATGCATCTCTTTATTGTGTTCATTAACTGATTTCATGTCGTCACACCTTCTTACCCTTCTTCAAGTTCTTTCGCAACTCGGTCCGACACTCTGCCGACGTCATGCCAATGTCCGCCGGAACCAAAGTATCAAGCCTGCCTCTGGTCCCATTATACGGCACGGTCGCAAGCAACGCCATGACGACAGCATTCGGATTCGATGCATTCACACTACCCATTGTCAGTCTCCTTAATAACTTTTACCAAGTCGTTTTTGTTTCAAACGCTTGGCCTGCTGATCTATACGTCGGTCAATGTTTTGTAACTCCTGCAACACTCTCGTACGTTCCATAGCTAGGGCAATTAGTTCTTCTTCCGGTTCCATTATCACTCCTAAAAAAGTTTACCACCATGCTTATGTTCCCGGCCTCGATTAAACTCTGCCTTCGCTATCATCGCTTCGGCCAGACTCAACCCTCTCGCCTCACAGAAGTCCAACACACGAATTACGACATCGGCCAACTCAATCTCCAAATTACCAAACTCTGGCACATGAGGGTCATCAGGGTTGTCGTGCCTGGCCGCTTCCAACGCTTCTGACAATTCGGAATGCATTAAGGCAATCAGCTCGCCGGTATTCCGTTCTTCCGCCCACCAACCTTTGGTCCTTGCGACGTCATGTACCTCACGCTGAAACAGGTCCAAGAGTCCGATCAAATCGGCGTGATGTTTTTCATTCGTCATATCGTTCCTTTCGTCAGTTAATAGTTTTATACTCAACAATATACAATGGTATGAAGCCAAATAAAAACCACCCACGCATTTCTACCCATTTACTACAGTGACGTTTTCGTCCTTTTTTGTTATACCAAATCTTTTTAACTATCATATACACATCCTTTCGCCAGTCTTTAATAAGATGTCAAGCGGGGCAGCATCACGTCTTTCAATCGCTGCCAAGCAAAAAGAGTTTCGCGAAGCTCACACCCACGTTGCACAGATGCGGATCAACAACATATCGACGGTGCCTTTCGTCCTCACGTTCTACAGCCTGCCAATCAATCTGCTACAATCTCGAATAGCAACACCATATTTAGTTTTTACAAAGAGCACCATGTCGCCACCGTCTATGGTAGGACGGCAGCTACTTTTCATCAATACGGTTTCGATACATGCCCCACTTGACTATTATGTTACATTATTTTAAATAGCACGCTACATTACCTTCACTTTCTTCAACCTCCACACTCACCACCGACACACTATAAATTCTCTCAACAGCATCACAAAGCCATTTAGCTATGTTCTCCGCAGTAGGTTGAATCACTATCTTATTAAGATCTCTATGGTCTAAAGACTTTATTGTCTTTTTTAATTTAGAAAAATCCATAACCATGCCTAAGTTATTAAGCGTCTCACTTTCTACCACAACAGTTATTTTCCAATTATGCCCATGTGGTTTTGTACACTTTGATTCATACGGCAGTTTAAGAAAATGACACGCCGACACTTCTGTTGTTTTTGTAATTCTAAACATCAATGACTCCTTCATAACTGTTACGCCATGCAATGAACTCTTCTACAATATGCCAGGAGTCATTTCGCACAATACTAGACGAATCAGTACTGTCTGCTCCGATCTTATAACTATGTTTCATATTTTCCAATCTACCTGCCCTTCCAATATGACACTTCAATTCATTATCGTGTGCGAACTTGACCCAATCTTCGGCCATTTCCCACTTCCACTTTACGCTACCTCCTACAAAGATATGACTGTACCCTTCCCATGCAGTGTATTTAGTCAGAAGACTCGGAGTCATGCCGTCCTGCACAGCTAGTGCCAACTTAGGTGCCCCACAAAGATACTCAGTACGCCATTTTTCAGAAAACTCAAAAGACTCCATGCCTTTTGTAATCAAATCAGGGCACACAATGAAATCTAACTTAATTCCAAAGAAGTATGCCTTCTCCAAGCACTTAAGAAACACGCTTTCCATGAACGGGTAGCCTTTATTCCAGCAACTGAACGCTCCATTATCTAATGCACATGATACAATCTGCTTCCGGTCTTCACCTTTCTCAGCATACTTTTTCTGCGGCATTGTAGAACTAGACGCTATTAAAATGCCCATGTCCAAGTCTTTGACCTTTTGCAATTTCTTGCCATCTGAATTGGAGGTATAAATTTTCATCTCATGCATGGTCATCTCCTCACCTGTTGATACGCAGCCTTCAGCCATTCGGTCGCGACGGGCCGGACACACGCTTTGTCACAGAACACAATCGGTATATTAAATTCCGTCGTGATCCGACTCAGCCAAAACCACATGGTCGCTTCCGTCAACCTCGATCTCCCATTGCTGCTATACTGCAACTTAGTCACCACCTTCTTCACCGCCGCCTTTGTCAAGGGTTCTTCTACAATGATAGTCCGACACTGAATCTGACTCAACCTTGTCAGAAATCTCGTAAACGTCGGGCGATAACTCACAACGAGATCCTGATACAACTCTGCAATACCACTCTTATGTTCCAACGCGATCTTGCTTTCGAAGCCCTTCACACTATAGTCGCCCGTTTTGAGTGTCACACGTTCCATGCCGCTGAATTCATCCGCAAGCCAACGCCACGGCACCTTGCCACGGCCTTCTTCCCGATGATCAAAACACACGACAAAATCGGTAGAGATTGGTTTCAATTTTTTACGATATGCTGCTGCCGCCATACGTCCTACCTTTCTATTCTCAATCCATCCATTGTCCAAGACCTTCACATGAAAATGGATGCAAATCTTCATCTATGCCGCCGTATTCATTAAGGTATGAAAAACGCCCTCTTGGATTATGTTTATTGTGGTATTTATCTTTATGGACATTACAACAAAACTTTCTTTTAGCAGGGTTGCTGCACCCTTCCAACATACATCTTTTAACAGCCATGCTGTCAGTCCTTTCCGTCGCTATAAAACGATAAGCTCACCGTCTTCATTAGTTTGTATATCAAGTTCATCCGGCGTAAGATATCCAATATCAATATACGCAATCTTCATATCGTCTGATACGTCCGCATGCTGATCAACACGGTCTTTAAACTCTTTCCAAGTCATCGTCAGTCCTTTTTATCATTCTGTAGCTCTGGTTTCACTTGCGACGATGTGCTGCCGCCAAATGATTGTTTATAGTAATACAATGTCACTTGCCTTTCATTGGCCAACACTTGGGCCATATCTCCGATCCTATCAAATGTCCCGATCATAGGCTCCTCATCAGCGTATATAACATCCTCTATAGTAGTCGAACCGTAAGAACCTGGCCCATAACTTCGTTTCAGCCCAATAGCTCCATAAGTCATATGCCGATCTCTAACATCCACACCAGTGTCATGGAACAACGCCTCGCTGTTAGAACTCCACGGGGCAGTCAAATCAATCGTATCACCGCCAACCAAATCAAAATGCAGTGTCCTTCCTCCAAATCCTGCCCAGCTACTATTCTGCGGCGGATTCGGATCAGATACATAGATGTTAGAACCGCAGTCCTGTTGATCTGCCACAAGCCACGTTTCACCGCTCTTACCGACATGTTTATGATATTGACGTTTCTCAGCCTCATGAGACGCACTCTTCATAGGTTGACCTTTGAATTCCTTATCCATCGTCGCTTCCTTTCTGTCCGTCACTTGCATTCACTATCGATTTCGTCAGATAGTTTTTATTACATATCTGACACCACACTGTCTCTGGCCTACGATCTCCAAGTATAGGATAATCATAACGGTGACGGCAGTTAGGACATTTCCAAGACACCGTTACAGATTTTCGCATTGTCACTGAAACCTCTTCTTTAATTTGCATGTTGTCATCAATTCCGTATTGAGCGTTTCTGAAAGATCCGCACGCCTTTGATATCTCGCTCGCCATTTCTGACGGCAGATCGCAGACAGCCTGCATCCGGCATGCAGTACTGACGCGGCACGATGGTTGGATCTTCAATCTCGTAGGTCCACACCTTCGCCACCGTAGCGGTACTGACGTCCGGCACGTAGATGGTCTGTTCCAGCTCTGTAACCTCATCGTCCAGCTCGTCTGCAACGGCCTGGGCATTCTCCTTGCCCTTCTTGGTCTTCCGTGCGTCCGCCTTCCGCTGTGCCTCTGCTAAGGCCGCTTCCTTGTCTGCGATTTCCTTCAGCCTTTTACGCTCTGCCTCCGCTGCAATGCGTTCCTGCTTGTCACGGAAGTCGCCAATCTTCTCTGTCAGCAGGGCCTGTGCCTCATGCAGCGGTGCTGTCAGATCTTTGAACAACCGGATCGTCTCTTTCTTCGCCGCTTCCAACGGACTGGTAATGGCCTTACGCCTCTGCTCCGCGTCCTTCAGCAGCCTCTTAATATTGCCAACGGCCTCATATGCGACAATCTCTTCATCAGCATCGTCCACAGTCATTAACTCAGCTTGACTCACAAGGCCGGGCGACGCGACGCGGATCTCTGCCAACGCCGTGCTGCGGACTGCCTCAACTTGGGTAGTTAAAATCGCCTCTGCCTTTTTCACTGTCTTTTTCTTAGTCTTCTTCGCCATCGTGTCAGTCCTTTCCGATCTTATTTACCAATTCTTTCAACAAGTGCTTCAACTTCCTGCTGCAACCGATCTAACTCGGCCTGCATGGCGACGGCGATCTCACACGCTGGACATGCGTCACCAAAGAAGCTACACTGCTGATGCCCATTGCTGCAATGCTTCAGTTTCACTACTGTCTCTTCCATGTGTCACTTCCTTTCTATCCCCAGGACCATACACCTGTAAGCATTCCCAGAAAAATATAAATTGCTATCGCTATTATTAAAAGCATGTTTCAATTTCATACGACCGCCTCCTTCGCCGCCAACAGTTGTTCAATAACGCCATCAATTGATTTATAACTAGGCAAGATACTGGAGTTTGCTAAAACACCTTCTTCACCTGCAATCAAAAAAGTGCCATTACGCTCCATTGAGTTCAAATCAGTGGTCCAATTCTTACCAATCGAATGCAGCATTTCGTGCATGTCAATTTGGTTCTTTTGATGTAATTGTTTATGACTAAAATTGGCATGGGCATACATTTGCAGACTGTTTCTAGCCCAATCCTGTGCCCTCCATAAGAACACATTGGACACGTCTTCACGCGGCACAGAAAAAGCCCTGCTATCAAATGTCGGTGGCGTACCCACATCCTTAAAAACTCTTCCAAAATAAACCGACATAGTCGCAGCAGACAGAGACACCACTTTATTAATTTCATAATCAAACCATCCCTGACTGTTCAATCTATCGTAATCAGTCAAACAAAATGTCACCTCATCAGACTGCACATACGCTGCCTTGAAACCCTGCATCTGACATGCAACCTTACGGGCCGCATATACCATTGCATTCATAAATCCCTGATCAAATGGTTTGTCCATCTTTCTGGTAAAGGTATGAAAAGCCCTACCATCAACACGTATTATCAAAGGCATTCGTGGTACAGCCGTTTGATTAAAGACTTGTTCATATCGTTTTATTCGGTTTCCAAGACTTCCCATATTACACCGCCTTTTTCTCTGCCCAGCTCGTCACCGTGCTATCACATCCGACTCTGAGCCGCAACCCACGTTCGTCTAGTTCGCGTATCTCCGTCATGGCCCGCAACACACGCTTGACAAACCCACGCCGCCCTGGCTTGCCCAACTTGCGTTCGATGACGATTTCATCATGTACCACTAACAACAGATTCTCATCCTGCCGCAGCACATCAGCCGTTTGACACAACGCAGTCTTAAAAATTGAAGCACAAACCCCTTGAATATTGGCATTCACAGCCTTATACGATTCTGTCGGCCTCAATCCATACCTGCGACCATACCAATCTTCTACAAACCCGTTCACTCGCAACTCACATTCAAGCTGATTCTGATATTCTCTGATGCCTGGAAACTCTGAATGATAAAGTTCCACCACTTTTTTTGCCTCGGCCATTGACACGCCTAACACATCGGCCAATGCTTTAATGCCTTCACCATAAATCAAGCCAAAGGTGATATTCTTTGTCTTCTTTCTTGGTTGCCCAATCATGTCCGCCATCTTCTGATGCACGTCGTCACCTTTGTCATACGCCCCTAAGATGGGATACTCCAACGCCATTGCACCAAATATGTACAACTCCATCTGCGAGAAGTCAAAGAACCACATTTCATAACCATCCCTGCACACGACACAACGCCTTACAACCTGCTGCTCTTTGGTCATGGCTTCGTCTGCCTTCGGCATTTGCTGGAACGTACCTGACATACGGCCTGTGACCGCTCCAAACGGATTGATACTGGCATACACTATGCCATCGGTTCGTTCCGCCACGTCACTGAACGGCCTCAGATACGTGCCCGACACCTTGGCCAAGTGCCTGAAGTCCGTCAACACCTTGCTGAAGGCCGTCACTCTTGCTGCCGTAGCCTTTGGCACATGCTGATACTTGTCATCGTTTTCTAGGTGCCTGACAGCCGCTTCCATCTGTTTCTGCCCTGTCGTGATCTTGCCCTTCAGCAGCATTAATTTTTCCGGCATGCCGATTGTCAAGAAATGTTCCTTCACCTGTTTCGGCGAGTTTGGATTGACCGACGCCATTGTGTCAGATTCCAACAAGGCTTGCATCTTGCGGCGGATCTTTTTATCTTCCCTGCGTGCCAGCTGACTATTCCAAGAAATACCCCTCGACTCCATCGTGTTGATCACTGGGATGACTGCCATCTCTAACGCATATAAGGATTTGAAATCTATAAGACTCATACAACCACCACTAATATACAACCAGCTCTACATTGATCTTCTGACGCTATTAATTCAATGCAGTCTGTAAAATCTGTATACCTATAATCCAATTCTCTCATTTTATCTAGTGCGGCATCTTGTGCTTTTGAAGGCCCTTCAGCAACCATATAGACATCTAAAGATTGCTGCCCTCCTGCAACTTCTGATACACACCGTACTTTATATAAATTTCTTGTGTTCATACACTTCCTTTCTGACACTATCGCCACTGTCAACACATTTTTGCATGTATCTTTTGCAGCTCTGCTATTAACACACCAAACTGTTCTCGATCTAGTTCTATCTCAAAATACCTATCACATTCTTCTGTCAATATAACATCTTTCTTATCTTCAGTAAGCTCTATAGAAAATATCCTGCCTTCATCAAGCATAGCTAAAATTTTATTTAACGCCATACGGCCTCCTGCTGCAACCTGCACCACAACATCAATGTAACAAAGGAATCGAGGGATGCATACGCCGCCATCATAGGCTCTGGCACGAAGCTATAATTACTGTAGTCAACCTTTTCATATGGCCACGTCACCTCGCCTTTTGTTATCTTGCGGGTCCAGAAGCCCTTCAGCCTGGTCAACTCTTTATGCAATGGTGCGTCCCAATTACTAAGCTCTGGACAGAGAAACTCCGTTAACTTCTTCAGCCCGACGCTACGCCTACGGTTCCAAAACATACGGCTGCGTACCATGCTGCATTCCTGCACACCGCCAACCTTGATTCCATTTGCTTCACAGACTTTCAAATCGTATTTCGCATTATGCCACAGCTTCGCCTGGTCGTCGGCCAACAACTTAACAGCCGCGTCAAACAGCTTCGTCCCACGCCTGGCCCACATCAGATGCAGACCTGAACCCCCATCCGTCACGAATTCGGCAGCTTGTACAATCGCCATCGACACACCGAAGACGACTGGGTACAACTGCTCACTGATGACTTCCTCAGCTTCAGGATCATATAGGACGTTTGGCACACCATATGACAGGCCAGTCGTTTCCGTATCCCAGCACACCGGCCACGCAACATCCCGCTGGCCGTATACCTGCCGCAATTGCCGCACGCTGCCAATATGGACGGCCTGTTCATACTGCTGCTTGATAAAAAAGCGATCTATACGCATTCGTCAGTCCCTTTCGCATCATGTATAACAGCGTCGCTAATAATGCCTTCAATCCGGCCACAAAGACCTAATGCCATAATATAGTCCCTATAGGTCGAATCACAAGGAAGCTGCTTGATACACTTTTGCAAGTCACGCAAGTTTTTAATCATCTTAGTCATCTCTTGATTCATAGCAGCACCTTACTTAGAACCAATAATCTTCTTGATCTCAGGCTGTGTGGACGAGATATACTTTTTCAATTGTTCAGCAGTGCCTACAAATTTTGCCATATTGAATCCAAGACTTGTTTTTGTCAACAAATCTCTTCTATTATTTCTGACGGTATTCAAAGCTTTAATCGCCATCTTAGCAGTGTCATCCATATCACCACCGGCTTCAAGTTGTTGCAATAGTTTCCCAATTGCCATGTCTTCCAATTTGCCAAGTTGATCTGATCTGTTTTTTGTGATTTCTAAGCTCATCTTGTGTTCCTTTCGTCTGTTGATCTATTTATTTTATTTCTATTCATTTCACTTCTATTCGGATTGTGTTCAAATCTGTTCTGATGCGATCTGCTTCTTACTTTTTAGTTCCGTTCAATTTGTATTCAGCTCTGATCTAATCTCTTCTGATCTAATCCAGTCTCTACCCTTCTTTTTGTATTCAGCTCTGCTTTAATCCTTTTTTCACTGCTCTCATCTGATCGTCACACATTCACTCTGCTTCATTCTATTTGTATTCTAATCTTGGCTTTTCACGTCCTTTTGTATCCTGTCAACTATTATCATTTTGTGTTCTTTTCTTACCCAATAATTTCATGTCAGATCATGTCTACTCAGGTCTAATTGTACTCTGCTTTAAT
>PJEL010000244.1_pt1 | contig 65587 bp, 63 predicted proteins | sample 1853271 | NCBI WGS metagenome assembly PJEL01 (sample SAMN08108733, study PRJNA415343) | Invertebrate metagenome, whole genome shotgun sequencing project. | host: Globobulimina | place: Sweden: Gullmar Fjord | collected 2015-08
TTCATACTTCCCTCCCTTTTTCATTTTTTTCTTTACGACTTACATCCAGGAAGTATATAATTTCTTATCCAGGGACGGGCTGAAACTATTGCCCGTTTTGCATAGTATAGATATCGTTAGCTTAATAAAATGAAGACAAATAACCATACAGAGAGGCTGCATTATATTGACTGGCTGAGAGTTATCGGTGTACTGATAGTCTTCTGTTTTCATACATCAATGATCTTTGTCAGCTGGAATTGGCATATCAATAATTCTGAATCGAGCTTTATCATGGATACATTTGTTCGCTTTAATCATATTTGGATTATGCCTATGTTCTTTGTTCTTGCCGGTGCAAGTTCCTGCTTCTCATTACGCAAGAGAGAAATTGGTGAGTATATTGGTGAGCGATTTAAAAGATTGATTGTACCCATCATAGTAGGGGTATTATTCTTTATTCCACCGCAGATATATCTTGAGCGGTTGAGCTCGGCAGATTTTAGCGGAACATATATTCAGTTTTATCCACATTTTTTTGAAGGATTATATCCCAATGGGAATTTTACACTTAATCATCTTTGGTTTGTTTTCTATCTTTTCGTAATTTCACTGATTTCATTGCCATTCTTTAAAAAGAGTACGACCACAGAATGGATGAACAGCAAAAAACCATGGATACTGATATTCCCTCTTATTGCTATTGTCATCGTAGAGGCTGCCCTTCGTTATATATGGCCCATATATCTTTATCCAACAGACATTGTGATATTTTTAATTTACTTTGTTTGTGGACATTATATTGCGACAGACAGCAGCATCACCAATGCAATAAAGAAATATAGTAATTATGCCTTTTTGATAGGGCTTGTTATGTTCTCTGTTATTACTGCATTTTATTATCTCAACATTATTCCTGCTCCAAGATCATCATTGAGATATGTTGTTTTTCAAATATGCTGGAGCATGACAGGATGGTTTTGGGTGCTAGCTATCATAGGACTAGGCTTAAAGAAACTGAATAGACAGCATACAGGTCTGAGCCGTGTCAATGAAGCAGTTTTACCATTTTATATTCTTCACCAGACTGTGATCTTAGTTATTGCTTACTATGCTGTGCAGTGGGAGATAGGTTTGGTTATGAAATTTCTATTTATTCTTACTTCAGCATTCTTGGTTACAGTATCACTGTATTTTACAGTAAGGCAGTTTAATGTTACACGGGTTTTATTTGGATTGAAAAGAAAAGCTAACAAAACGCTGGAGATTGAACGAGTACCACAGGGCGCATTTTTTGCTCGGCTCATTTTATGGTTATCGGATTAGTTTCAGGCAAGCTATCACTATACAGTGGTACTCGTCAATCAGTTCCGCGTTAGCTTCAAAATAAAGGTATACACAATTACACTTGATGTGTATAATATTAGCTAAGAGTACACATTGGAGGTAATCATGAGAACAAATGTTGTAATTGATGACAAGCTTATGAGTGTTGCACTAAAGGCATCAGGATTAAAGACAAAAAAAGATACTATTGAAGCTGGCCTAAAGCTTCTAGTTAAATTAAATCGTCAGGCCAAGCTCAAGTCATTCAGAGGGAAACTGAAATGGTCAGGCAACCTAGACGACATGCGGACAGATAATTGATCGTAGTTGATTCGTCAGTTTGGATTGATTATTTTAACGGCACTATAAACAAACAAACCAATTGGCTTGATAACGCTCTAGGGTCAGAATTTATAATTATTGGGGATATAATTTTGGCCGAAGTACTACAAGGTTTCCAAAGCGATAACGATTACAGAACTGCAAAGAAATTGCTGCTTGATTTTCAATATATGGACATGGTTGGACAGGATATCGCTGTTAAAAGCGCAAGTAATTATAGAGCCCTTCGCCAAAAAGGAATAACGGTAAGAAAAACTATTGATGTAATGATAGGGACATTTTGTATTCATCACAAGTTTTATCTCTTACATAACGATAAAGACTTTGATCCTATAGCGAAGCACTTAAAATTAAAAACTATAATAATCTAACAACAGCGTGCAATGAAAACGAACCAGCGTAACCTTTTTGGCTGGCAACATTTTTAATATTCAAACTGGTTTTATGCATGCTAATATTCTCAAGGGCTCGATTCACTAACGCAGACGTTATGTTGAATAAGGAAAATATGAAATTCTTACCATTAACAAAAGATGGGGGGAAAGTATATGCAGGATTCTGGAAGAGATTAGCGGCTGGAATTATTGATCTTCTTGTATGGCTGCCATTTATATTTATTTTTCATTATGTCCAAAGTATAAGCATCGTGGCAGCCATGATTGCAACAATAATATTTTATCTGTCATTTTCAATATACAATGTCTGCTTTAACTTGAAGTATGGTGGTTCATTAGGTAAACTGGCTGTTCGTATACGAGTTACAAAACCCAATGGTCAAAAAATTAGTCTTGAGGAAGCACTTCTTAGATCATCGGTCGAAATAGTCTTTAGCGTATTTTTTGCAGTAACTCAAGTGTACGCAATAAGCAATGTTGAACCTGAGTCGTATCTGAAAGCCGGTTTTATTGAACGGACTAATCTGATTCTTCCACTCATCCCTGCCTATGGAAACTATGCAGATATTTTAAATAACATATGGTATTGGAGTGAGATGATAGTGCTCTTATTTAATAAGCGGAAAAGAGCACTTCATGATTTTATAGCAGGAACTGTAGTAATCAATAAAGTAAAAGAAGTAGCTACGGGAATTGTGGCAACTCCCAATCAATGTCCTCACTGTTCCGGCGCAATCATTGAAGAGGCTGTAACATGTAAGCATTGTGGAGTATGGTTAAAAAGCTATAATGAAATGCTTGAGGATAAACTGCCATCTACAGACTATAATGATGAAGCATATCCAGATGAACAAAAGAATATTTATAAATACACCAAAATAGCGTTAATATTGTCTTTGATTTGGCTTGCAGGGTTGGGCTCGATTATTGGGATCATTTATTCAAGAAAGGCATTAAAGATAATAAAGGCTTCTCCGAACATATTATCGGGGAAAGGGATGGCAATATTTAGCATGATCCTTGGGATTATCGGAGTGTCATTTTGGGGTGTAGTAGCTGTTGGAGCAATTATATCAAAGTAAATTTAATAAAAACAGAACATAACAATTTGATGCTAAAGACTATGATACTGCAATTGAAGCGTTTCAAAATATTCTAGAAGATGATCATAGCAATTCTTTTGCATTATCTATGCTTGCTATCTGTCATGAATTAAATGGAGATAGAGATGAAGCATTTCATTATGCTAATAAACAGTTAGCTTTAGATCCTAATGATTATGACATATTATTATTAATGGCAAGATATTGGTCAGAGAGTAATGATGAAGATAAAACGTACTATTACGTATGTTTTGCGCTCAAGAACATTACAACATCTACAACAGAGATTCCTAATGGGATTTATTGGCTGCTCAAGCCCCTATCAATATTCAGAAAATTCCGAAGATTTGAGGTCTGGGCTAAAACAAACAATTTAAAACATGATAAAAACGAAAAAGATCATATTGACTGGGCAAAGCAGTACAAAGAGTGGTATGAAGGAAAAAAGGATTAATGCGACGAGACTTTGAAACATAACAAATCTGTGCATTGGAATGTATGACAGCAGAGACCTTTTTCGCTCATGTTTGCTTTTAGATTTGCATAGTATAGATATCGTTATACATAAGGATAAAAAATAAGGATGAATCGATTACTTAAGTTATTGTTAATTCTTTTGCCTGGCATTCCCATCTCAGTATTAATAATAAAACAAAAACTGATTTTTGCACCATTTGTATTGATACTTTCATTGTGGTTTCTCCTATTTCTAATCGCTAGTAGCACTGAAACAAAACGATCTATCAAAGTTGTTTTTTTAAATATGGCTTTAATTATGCTAATTTTTGGATGTTTTGAGTTATATTTCTGGAGAGTAGCAGTAAATAAACTTACTTACCGTCAGCCAACTGCATCACTTCATAAAATTGAAGGTAAAAAATTTGATACTGTTAGAAATGCTGTTCTTGGTTACGCTCTTAGAAAAAACAGCTCACGGACAGTTACAGGTTATTATAATAATGAAATTATTTATAAGGTAACGTACACTGTAGATAAAAATGGATTAAGGGTTTCTCCTCCCCCTTACAATTCAAATGCACCAGCAATCCTTTTCTTCGGAGGGTCTTTTACATATGGAGAAAACGTAAATGACGATGAAGCTATGCCATATAAAGTCGGTATCCTTACGGACAGGGAATATGCCATATATAATTTCAGCATTCATGGACACGGACCACAGCACATGCTGGCAGAGATTGAACACGGAATAGTTGACTCAACATTGACGCATGAGCCCAAAATTGCAATTTATCAGGCTATACCAGAACATGTTAATCGATTAAAGGGGCTTCAACCTTTGCACATGAGCGGGCCTCATTACACATTGAATGAGAACGGGGATATTATTCCTTCATCAATCTCAATATCTTTATGGACAAAAATTAAGAGAAAGATTCGCATATCGGGAAAACTTGAATATCATTTGGTACGAAAATCCTTTTTCTATAATACTATTAATCGCAGAATACTCAGAATGTCGAGAGACAATAATAAGCAAAAGAATACAAGGCAAATTGACATTAATACTTTTACTGGTGTCGTACACAAGTCTAAAGATCTTTTAGCTGAAAAATATCCAGGTATTGAATTTCATGTAATTTATTGGGATAACAAAGCTATCGATTACAATAAAGATATAGTGGAAGCTTTAGAAGATAAAGACATTAAAACACATAAAATAAGCGATTTTTTTAAAGATGTTTTTTGGACAGATGAAGCAAGTCCCTATAGCATTCCTAATGATGGGCATCCATCACCTCTAATGCACAAGATTGTGGCTGAGTATGTTGTGAACGAAATAATTGAAAAAGAATAGAGTAGTCTTGCACATGCTTGAGATATTATATTTACGTATTAATATATAATCGTATAACCATCTCATGCACAGGAATGCACACCAGCAGTGACGATTTTTACTTGCTATGTTTTATGATTTGCAAATTATCTTATTGTTGTTAAGTGCGCTTCATGGCGTGCATCCGTAATGAGGACGTTATGTTTGAAAAATAAAAAAGAGAAATAATAAAAAAGTCTCTTGTAGAAATTTACGCTTTGGCAGTATGTTTCACAACTATAGTTTGTTTCGTAATCTCTTTGGGTATCGGAATATACGATATTCTTGAAATAATAAATCCAGGATTCGACAGGGAGATTACAGAATCACATATTCTATTCAGGATGAAGATTTAACGGTCCATATAATAAAAGTGGGACATAGAAAAGAAATATATCGTTTATAAAGAAGCATAATTGTTTGACATCAGAAGAGGACAAAATAATATTTCGTAAATATAAGGGGAATTTAATGAATAAAGTTTGCAGACAGTGCAATACTGGATTAGAAAGTAATCCAAAATCAGATTATAACGTTACTAACGGTATTTGCTCACAATGCGTAGAGAACCTATTCGATGAGCAAAAAAACTCATTAAAGGCATTCCTTAACAGTATTGATGCCCCGATTCTACTCATGCAACCAGACCCCCGACAAGTACGGACAGCTAATAAAAAAGCATCTGAATTATTCAAAAAAGATCTATCTCAAATCGAAGGTCACAGGGGCGGGCAAGTATTCGATTGCACACATGCATTCACAGAAGCAGGATGCGGAAAAGACGAAAATTGTGAAGACTGCAAAATTAAGAATTCCGTAGTCGAAACTTTTACAAGAGAGAAGTCATTTAATGGCATATCCACAGTCCTGGATATAAAGAAAAACAACTCAATCATCCCTTATGCTTTGCAAGTATCAACAGAGAAGATCGGAGATTTAGCACTTATAAGAATCGATAAATATGAGAAAAAGTACTGACACTAGATCTGATTCTCCTTTATTTTGAGTTAACTACAAGAAATATATATATGTTTTATATTATTATAAACAAATAATGATTTTCAAAGTCCATTTCTGCTATAATAATGTCGCTTGAATTTCAATAGATATACTGCTCAATGAATAAAAAGTTTTAAAACCAAACTACTCCTCATAAAATAATAATTAATGTATAAGATAATCAAAAAAAGAGCCGTAGCGCCACAGGTTGATGAAATAGAGGTGGAAGCACCATATATTGCAAGACACCATCAGGCAGGCAACTTCGTTGTCCTTCGCATTGATGAAAAAGGGGAAAGGATACCTCTTACAATAGCTGACTCAGATGCTGAAAAAGGCACGATCACCCTTCTATTCCAGAAAATTGGCAAAACAACCGAAGACCTAGGCAAAATGAAGGTCGGGAAGGCAATAAGAGACATTGCAGGCCCGCTCGGTCATCCAACGCCTATAAAAAAATACGGCCATTGTGTTTTAGTCGGAGGCGGTATAGGATCAGCCACAATCTTTCCAATTCTCAAAGGACTTAAGACAAAGAAAAACAAAGTCACTACAATCCTTGGGGCAAGGACACAGGAACTGATTGTATGGGAAGATCGGTTCAGAGAATATACCGATGAACTTCTCGTTACTACAGATGACGGTAGTTCCGGAAGAAAAGGACTGGTTACTGAGGCGCTGAAAGAAGTTATTGAGTCCTCTGAAGTAAAGATAGTAATAGCAGTCGGCCCTATAAGGATGATGCAGGCCGTAGCAGAACTTACCAAACCATACAAAGTGAAAACCCTTGTAAGCCTCAATCCCGTAATGGTCGAAGGTACGGGAATGTGCGGGGCATGCAGGGTAAATATAGCAGGTGAAACAAAATTCGCATGCATAGAAGGACCTGAATTTGACGCGCATGAAGTGGATTTTCAGGAGCTTGCAAACAGACTCGGATTCTACAGAGATGAAGAAGAGCAGGCAATGCAGGCATTTAAAAAGAAAAAATGCAAAGGGAATTGTAAAAAAATAAATTGAGAGACAGAGACCCCAAAATAAGAAATAAGGATTTCAAAGAAGTATCACTGGGACTGACAAAGAAGCAGGCTGTAAAAGAGGCCGCCAGATGCCTTCAGTGTAAAAAACCAGGTTGTACTGCAAACTGTCCGATAGAAATTGACATTCCAGGTTTTATATTTGCATTGAGAAACAACGACTTTCCCGGGGCGATTAACATTATAAGACAATACAATATGTTTCCCGCCATATGCGGAAGGGTATGTCCGCAAGAAAACCAGTGCCAGGGTGGCTGCATATTAGGAAGAAAAAAAATCCCTATATCTATAGGTGCGCTAGAAAGATTTTCGGCGGATTACGCATCAAAAACAGGGAACGCTAAAAAACCCAACTGTAAAAAGAGGAACGGCCACAAGGTTGCGGTAATAGGCGCGGGGCCTGCGGGACTTACGGTCGCGGCGGACCTTGCGAGACTCGGCTACGACATAACCATATTCGAAGCCCTTCATGAGGCCGGAGGAGTGCTTGTGTATGGCATCCCTGAATTCAGACTCCCCAAAAAGATAATTAAGAAAGAAATAGAATATGTTCAGAGCCTTGGAGTAGAAATAAAGGTCAACTGGGTAGTTGGCAGGACACAGACTGTAGATGAGCTCTTTGAAGAAGGCTATGAAGCAATATTCATCGGTGTTGGAACAGGATCTCCAAAATACATGTCTATTCCTGGTGAAAACCTGAATAACGTATATTTCGCATCCGAATTTCTTACACGGGTAAACCTGATGAAGGCCGAACAGTTCCCTGTTTATGGCACCCCTGTAAAAAAGGCCAAAAACGTTGCCATAATCGGTGGCGGCAACGTTGCCATGGATTCTGCAAGAACAGCCCTCAGACTTGGGGCAAAAAAGGTATATATTGTCTATCGAAGGACAGAAAAAGAAATGCCTACCAGGCTGGAAGAATTAGAGCACGCAAAAGAAGAAGGAATTATATTCAAGTTCCTGACAAATCCCAAAGAGATACTCGGAGATGAAAAGGGCTACGTAAAAGGCATGAAATGTGACAAGATGGTTCTTTGCGAACCGGACGAGTCCGGGAGAAGAAGGCCCGAATGCTCGGGAGATGAATTCATTCTTGATGTTGACCAGGTAATTATGGCAATCGGTCAGGCATCAAATCCCATACTGGTTAAATCAGTAAAAGGCCTCAAGCTCTGGGGCGGTGGATATATTAAAATAGATGAAAATGGATCAACAAATCTTCCCGGCATATTTGCAGGCGGCGACATTGCAACCGGCGCTGCAACAGTCATCAGTGCTATGGGTGCAGGTAAGCACGCGGCCAGAGCAATTCATAATTATATAACCGCTTTAAAATAGTACTTTCACCCTTGCTTCTTCGCCAGATAAATCACATGACCGCTCCTTCGCGGACGATTACACTCAAAAGAAAACCCGGCGTTTCGCAAACGTTTTTCAAAGGCCCTGTCAGGATCTTCGGACCAGACCGCAAAAATACCGCCTGATATAAGTGCCGCATTGCTCATCTTCAGGGCAGCATCACCATATAAATATTCCCCACGCTCTTTAGCTGCCTCAAAAGGCCCTTCATACAGGTCCAGAATAATTGCATCATAACGCGTTACCCCGTTCTCTTTTGCAGCCTTCCGGACCAGAGATGCAACATCGGATATTTCGACCGTGACCCTGGGGTCATCAATCGCTCCTTCGGTAAGGTGGGCAATAGGTCCACGGCACCATTTGACTACAACAGGGTTTAGTTCAGCAACAACAACCCGTGCATCTTTCGGGAGGTTATCCAGGGCTGCACGTAGCGTGTAACCCATTCCAAGACCTCCCAGAAGCAGAGATGGGCCCTTCTTTTGTTTAATCAAATCGCATGCCAATTTCGAAAGTGCTATCTCCGATATATTAGCAAAAGAGTTCATCAGCACACGGCCCGCAATGGTTATAAGAAAATCCTTTTCACCCCTCTGCCGAAGTTCAAGAATTCCCTCATCAGTATCAACGCTCTCGATTGTATGCCACGGTTTTGTCATATAATGTGGGGACAGACCTGTGTGTCTGTCCAGGTTTGCAATACACGAGTTCAGGGTTCGCACAGGCGTTCAGGGCGCACACACAGGTGCGCCCCTACATAACGATATTCGCTGTTTTATTTATCCCTTGTTGAACTATTCTACTCTTCTCATCTTTATCGCCTGTATACTACCACGCAAAATTAATTCCTTTTCGTCCAGTTTCTCTATCTTAAAAAAGAAGGTCACTCCTTCATAATATCCTTTTTTCATGGTTATCTTTATATGATTATCATCAATAAATTTAATCTTCCCCCCTGACTTATACGCAGCCTTGCCTTTATGCCATGGACCTACTACCTTCCCTCCGCCCTGAAACCAGTATGATGTTGGAGATCCTCCTGTGATCGTGTTTGCCAGCATCCACTTCCCTTTCAACTTCTTTTCAATATTTGATTCGCACGCTACGAACATGAAAACAATGATGATAAAACATATTTTTATAAATCTGCCTGACATGACAACCTCCTTTCAAGATAGAATTTCTTTATGTTATTTTACATTTACTCTTTCGTTCAGCCGTAAATTCCCACCAGGGCCTTGGTGGTCCACCTTTCATAAACGACACAGCTGAGATAAAAACATCCAACAGACAGGGATCATGATATTTACCTGTCAAATCACACAGGTCACGGTACATCTGATACGGGTCCTTATCAGCAAGTTCTAGAGGTGAGCTTATTCCGAGCAATTGTATTTTCGCGGATATGGCAGGGCCTATATTGGGGATCGATTCAAGTCTGTCAGAAAAATTCGGTTTTGTTTTTTTCATTCAGCTCAAACCTCGATATCGAACAGAAAGGCCTTTTAAGAAATTCCTGAGAAACTGATTCCCGCACTCTATATAATTTTTATGGCCTTCTTTTCTGAACAATGCTGTCAGTTGAGGTTTTGTTATGCCTGTACCAGCTGATTTTATAATTTCTATAATATCTTCGTCTCTCAATTTTAGGGCAATCCTCAGTTTTTTCAATATGATATTATTTGTTAAATGCGATTTATATTTTTGCATCCCACCAGGCTTGCCTTCTTTTTTGCCTCTTTTATGAACAATCAATCCATCCAGAAAGAGCTCCATAACATCATCATTGCAGCTAACATATCCTATTTCATCCTCCTTTTTAAGAAGGTCGGCCAGAGCTTTTTGATCAATTTCATATTCAGAGAGTTTAAATATCTCGATCATTTCAGAGCCGCTCATGTCCAGAGCATAACGTAAACTTCGTAATATATCATTATTGGTCATGGAGCAATTATAACAGATACTTTTTTTATATTAAATATATAACGTTACAGCGGTCTAATTGTATCTCTTGTCTATGCAATAAATCCTATAACTTTCATGCTCTAAACCGTTGAAGGGTCTTCAGGCGGGAGCTCGTTTTCGTCAAAGGGCATGATCCCGAGCTGTGTCATGACGGACTCAATGAATACTAGTGTTTCAGCGCAGTCAAACCCGGGCATTTCATGCTTTAGTGCTTTTTCCACAAGTGCATTAAATGTCCCGTAATCAAGGTCACTGTCAAATATACCGGAACGCTTCAGGATCCCAAATACAGCTTGATCGTCTTTCAGGTCCTCTCCATCTTCAATAAGCAATTTTTCTCTGCGCTCAGGAGAAGTGACATACCACTGCAGGGCCATTACCACTGCGTCATAGAGAGTAATAATACCGATAGATATCTTTCCCTGGCGGAGCCTTCTCTTACCGCCACGGATGTGCAATTTTGCCCTCATAAGGGCAGCGGCCTCAGGGCCAAGAACATCTTCATCCATTAATCCGAAATGCGGCATACAAGTGTTTCCTTATTCTTTTTTCTTAGAGTCATCCAAATACTTCTTTTTGAAGTTTTCAGCACATTCAGGACAAAAACCATGAGTAAATTTAGCTTCAGAATGCTTACTAATATAATCAGCTACTTGATTCCAGTAGCCTTTGTCATCACGTATTTTTTGGCAGTAACAGCATATTGGGATCAATCCGCTTAAAGTTTTAACCTTAGCAAGAGCATCTTTTAGTTCATTAATAAGTTTATCTCTTTCATCTTCTGCTTTTTTGCGCTCAGTTATGTCATGAACAATTGAAAACAAGACCTTCTTACCTTTCACACTTATAGGTCCGCTGTATACTTCGACATCCCTGATTTCTCCGTTTGCCAAACGATGACGGAAGATAAAGTGCATTCGCTGCTCTGTATTAGCCATACGCATTTCATTATAAATCTGATCTTTTGAGAGCGTGTTTATATCTGTAATTTTCATATTTGTAATTGTTTCCAGGTCATAGCCGTAAAAATCAATTGCCGCTGGATTTGCATCTATGATATCAGCAGTATCCGAATCAATCAGCAGCATAACTGCGTGAATATTTTCAAATATATTTCTTTCCTGATCTTCATTTGCTATCATTACTATGTCCTCTACTTACCATACCGAACAAAACCAATTAAACATTATACTGGTCATAATTAATACAGTATATCATTCTTTTATCCATATGATAAGTAAAATTAGTCTTGAAGTTGAAGCAATAAAGAGATAATATTGAGATTAAATGGGAGGGGTCGCATTACTGCATATTTTCTGTCTAATAAATTAATACCGCTGCCAGGCTGAATGTAGAAATATCTGCAGCATCTTTTGTCTGCTGAATAAATGATTAAGGAAAGCTAACAATATCTTCAGGCCGTTCTGCCCACCGCCCCACATTTTTCAATATAGGACCGGGTTTATCGTATGCACCCATAAAAAGCTTGTGATAATGACACTCCTCAGATGAACGGAGATGGGTATTGCTCCATTTTTTCTGGTACAGGTCTTTTTCTTTGTCGGTCATCACAGATGAAACTACGGACTGAAGCATATCAGCCGAGCCACTTCCTTCGTCAAACTGCTCCTTTTTCCTCCAGACAATATCATGAGGCAGCAAATCTTCAAAGGCCTTTCTGAGAATCCATTTCTCAACGACCGGATCGCCCTTAAGCTTATACGCTGCGGGTACACGCTGCCCGAGCTCTATCATGGTCAGGTCCAGAAACGGCACCCTGCCCTCTATGGAATGGGCCATTGTCATCCTGTCAACTCTCTGGAGATTAATATTGTGCAGCGATTGAACGGAACGGCGGAGTTCATTATGAAGTATCGTTTCGTCCGTTATACCTTTATAATATGTATAACCGGCAAACAGCTCGTCTGCACCCTCCCCTGTCAGAATGACCTTTACATGATCTGACGCGAGCTTGGAGGTAAAGTAGCATGGATACGCGCTCCGCACTAGGTCCTGGTCAAATGACTCAAGATAATAAATGATCTCCGGCAGCTTATCTTTGAGCTCCTGTGGAGTTAGAATATATTCGTGGTGTTTGGTATCTAAATGACGCGAGACAATCCTCGCCGCTTCTATATCAGGACTCCCTTCCAGCCCTACAGAAAACGTATGGAGCTCCGGCAGGTGCTTCCGCGCTATTGCACAGATAAGACTGCTGTCAAGCCCTCCAGAAAGAAACGCACCGACAGGCACATCACTCATCAGACGTTTTACTACCGCTTCCTCAAGGGTCTCCCTGATCTCCTTTATATAATCCTCAATAGAAACACTGCTGTCCGGCTGCAAGTCAGGAACCGAATAATAAGTCTTGAAACCCTCTTTAGAATGGTAATAGGTACCGGGCATAAACTCATTTACATCATCACAATACGGAGCGATCGCCTTTAGTTCAGAAGCAAACATAAGCCGTCCATCACAGGTCCCATGGTAGAGTGATTTGATACCTATCGGATCACGTGCCAGCATAATATCACTGCCGTCAGCAATGGCAAAGGTATACATACCGTCCAGGTGGTTTACTACAGACGGGCCATGCTCTTCATAAAGATGCAGAATCGCCTCGCTGTCGCTTGTTGTTGAAAATGTATGCCGTTGGGCAAGTTCAATGTTTAGTGCCGGAAAGTTATAGATTTCGCCGTTTGCAATGATCGCCTTGCTTTTGTCTTCAGAGTAAATCGGCTGGTCCCCTCCTTCAGGATCCATTATGCTCAATCTGGTATGCCCCAATGTCCCTCTATTATCAGGACAGATAAACATTCCCCTGGCATCAGGCCCACGATGGGTTATAAGATCCATCATACCGCTCACATCTGCAATACTGTTTTTACCCCATATTCCTGAAATTCCGCACATAATTTACAATTATCCAATCCTGTAAGGGTGGGTTTGAAACCCGCCCCTACTATTTTTTTATTTCAAAAACCCCTACTAGACCATGCCCAACGCCGTCACCTGTCTGAAGTTCCATTTCCAATTTTCTGAGCGCGTAGGCAAGTTGCGGTTCGATGATATTTGCCCTGCTGTCACCTGGAAGATCACCTGTTGATGTAATGACCTTCTCCATTGTCTGCACGGCCTGTTTAAGTGGTTCTGGATAAAAATGGTAAATATCAGAGCCGCATGCCGTTGTTTCCGTTTCATCTCCATAATTAGCGAGGAATTCAATTGTATGGTTTACGAGAGAATTCCAGCTGGAGGAAAATTTATCAAAGAAAAGGTTAAGTTCACGAAAGCCTTCTCTCGGTACATAATCTACGATAAGATTATTAAGATCAGTTCTGATATTGGGCTCCAGAAGAGAATTTACAACTTCCCTTATTGGGGTGCAGTTCCTGTTGTACTCTGCTGTATCAATGTGACGGCCTACAAACATCGACCGGTCAAAGAATTTCTTCACCTTTATTTCCACACCTGAACGGCGGCTTGCATCATTGATAATGGCCGTTGCCCCTTCCCGGCATGTAAGCTTCAGAGGAAATGACTGAATATCCGCTTTGTCCCTTTCCTCGGGCGGATAGATATATGAAATCCTGTAATCCATGAACTGTTCTTTTTTATCAGTAGACCAGAGGTCCTGCCATTCATATGAAAACCGTCCAAGCCAGTCTATAATCAGCAGCGCGTTATTTTCTGAATGTTCAGCAATGTCACTAATAAGAGCAGCTGTCTGATCAGCCGTAAAGTGAGAAATGGTCCCGTATGAAGTGAAGTATACATCGAACGGCTTACTGTTGGTAAATGATGAATCAAAGCAGTCACCGCACTCAAAAACGACTTTGCTATTCTGAGAATGCTGTTCGCGCGCCTGTTCAATAAGGTCGGGGTTTATATCAATTCCTCTATAGAATCCGAGCTGTTCCGGATTGATCAGATCAACGGCGTATTCATATATGCCCACATCCTTGGCAGTAATGCCCATGAGAAGATCATAACCGTCTCCCCCGCCGCAGCCCACATCAAGTATCCGCAGACGTTCAAGTCTCTCCGCCTTTCTGTCAACAGCCTCTTTGAGGTACGGCCTTACGAAAAGCCTCGTCACCTCGTCCTCCCATAATCGGCGTACATTATCATACTTCCCGGTAAGTCCGGTCTTCTTGATATACTGCCCCGTATTAACAGCAGCACTATATGGTTTGCGAGTGTCTTCGGCTGTCTCTTCTATTTTTTCGTTCATAAATTAGTACCTTTGAATATTCTGGATTCAGACATCTGAATTCGTAATTTACAATTCATAATTAAATTATGCATTTGCATTTGTAAAATCAACAGCCTGGAATGCATCCGCACAATGCACGTCCGCACCTATCTTCTCTGTAAATTCCGGAGAAGTCGGCGCCCCTCCTATGAGCACCTTGACATCATCTCTCAGACCTTTTGACTTAAGGCCCTCAATAACATTCGGCATCTCGCGCATCGTTGTAGTAAGCAGGGCAGACATACCCAAAAAATCAGGTTTATGCGTCTCAACAGCACTGATGATCTTATCAGTCGGAACATCCGTACCCATATCAACTATTTCAAAACCTGCACCCTTAAGCATTATTGAAACAATGTTCTTTCCTATGTCATGTAGATCTCCCTTTACTGTTACAATAAGGAATTTCCCTTTACTCTGAACGCCCGCTTTTTCGAGATGGGGTGACAGTATGTCCATGGCCTGCCCAACTGCCTCGGCAGCTGCCAGCATGTCAGGAATCAGATACATACCGCTCTCAAAGCGTTGACCAACAATGTCCATGCCGCCTGTGAGGCCGTCTACAATAAGTGTCTTGATATCTGTTCCATCTTCAAGCGCCTTTTCTACAAGTTCAACGGTTGCGGGTTTACCTTCAAAGCCCTCATCAAACCCTTCGTCATCACTCGTCACTCTGCCCTGGATTACGTTAGTTTTTATATCATCAATAAGTGTAGTGCTGTCCATTCCTGTTTTCCTCCTATAATATCTATCCGTAGGGGCGGGGTGACCCCGCCCTTACAATTCTATATCGCTGTTTCTTTCATTTGTACCAGTATCCCCGGCACTTCCTCAATTATTCTTTTTTGAATATCATCCGTAAGAGAATTCACCGGCCTTGATAAAATTTCTTCCAGTACAGCCAGGGCCTTTTCTATGATCCCGTCTCCCCCATCGCTCTCAAACGGGTAATGGGAATATATGCTTCCGTCCCTCAGCCCTTTCCGTGTGAACCGAGCGTATAATTTCTGCCTTGAATTAAAGACCTTTGTTATCTGTACCATTGCCGATTCTAAATCATCCTCACCCAGTTTCGGAGCGTCCAGAAACTTCTTTATCATTCCAATATGCTGGTTGTCCAGCACCGCCTGCGCAGGACAGAATATGTTCGTCCTGTCGAGCAGACCAAAGGCATAATGTATATACTGGGCACCGGACATTGCTATCGGAATATGGGTAAACATTTTCTCGATGGTCGCCTGCATACCGGGGACTGAACTGTCTCCTACACCCGCGGTTGAATAACAGGGTACCCTGTAATATCTTGCCATCTGGACACAGTCCAGGTTGTACTGGTTGAACTCTGGAGCTCCGTACATATCATGCAGGTTGTCCATCCTTGCCCTAACAGGCACACTCCCGAAAATCACGGGGGCTCCTGGATTTACCATCTGCGATAGTGCGATACCCGAAAGTATCTCCGCGTTAATCTGGGCCACCATGCCCGCCTCTTGTATCGGGGCAGTAGAACCGCCCTGGGGAGAACTTGAAACTACAAACGGCAGGCCGCGTTTAGAAAATTCGATGAGCTTCTGTGTGGCATCATCTACCATCTCAAGCGGACTCTTTACCGTGCAGGTGATAAATGAGATCACAGGGTTCTCCTTCAATGCCTCCGGACCGCCGGCTATTATCTCGGCCATCCTTACTACATTGTCCAGCTGGTCAAGGCTTGTAAGCCCGGCCATCACATGCTTACTTGTATTGTTCAAGGAGTGGTAGAATTTATTTACGTCATGGTTATCCTCGGTTATTTCTTCATCCTGGATATTTACCGGACGGATAAAAAAATCGAGGTTTTCAAGCTGCTCCGCAAGTCTTGCCGCAATTGAAAGCCGCTCTATGTTGCCTCTTTTCTGCGTATATACCGCAATCTGTTTTTTCTTTTCCGGGTCCTTTTCACTCACAAATGTTTCCAAATGTGCATCTAGCCATATGTTAGTTTCAGATCCGCTGCCGAAATATATACGGGGTTTCTCAGCGTCCAGTACAAGTCGATTTTCAGGATTACGTGCACCAAGTATGACCTTTGAAGGAGCCTTTGATACATTATCTCTTAAAACATCGGCAGGTATTTTTACTAACCATGAACGCTCATCACGTTTACTGACAGTACAGCCGTTTTTACTGAATATGTCTGCGGCTTCTTCGTTAAAACATTGAAGGCCGAGGTTTTCCAGGATATCCTTGGATGCCTTGTCTAATAATTTAATCTCATCATCCGAGAGTCTTTTAAAAGGGTCTCGTACGATGACACCTTTTCTAAACTGATCTGTCATTATTTCTCCTTAAACAGGGCAGGCACGGGGGCCGGCCCCTACAATTATTTACCGTTCATTTTCCTGACTGCGCGGGAATACTTCCTGCAATGTCTGTCCCTTCCCATAACCGTTTCCCCGGCCTTTACAGCCAGCATAAATTCCTCATTTAACGGATTCACAAGAAGGGCATCAACAGACAGGTACTGGGCCATGTGTATCAAGGCCTGATTTATCAGAGTTCTCTTCTGAAGTCCGAATGAGACATTACTTACTGCAAGCACTGTCTTTGCCTGCGAGAACTCCTCTTTGATGCCTTTCAGTGTTTCAAGTGTTGTTGCTCCCTGTTTGATGTCGGTACTTACCGGCATCACAAGGGGGTCAAAGAATATGTTCTCAACAGGTACGTTGTGGGTTTCAGCACCTTTTATGACTTTTTCACATGCCTTGAGTCTCGTGGCAGAGTCAGTAGCGATGCCCTCCTCGTCCATTGCAAGCGCGATAACCGGGAGTCCGTACTCAGCCGCAAGTGGGAGTACTTCCTCGATGTTTTTTTCAGTAGCCTTTACCGAATTGATAAGCCCGATCTTTTCACCACCGGCTTCAATACCGGCCCTCAGCACAGCAGTGTCAGCACTGTCAACACAGAGTTTTATATCTACTTTTTCCCGGACAAGTTCTATCAACCATTTCATATCACTAATCTCATCTTCAGCAGTGCCCACACCAGTCGCTACATTAATATCAATGATATTTGCTCCTGCCTGCTCCTGCCTCAAGGCAAGCTCTGCCAGCGCAGCTTCGTCATGGTTTACAATCAGGTCTTTTATCCTGGGTATAGTCGCATTTATATTTTCACCAATAATCAGCATTGTTCTCCTTAACAATATTGTAGGGGCGGGGTCACCCCGCCCTTACACGTTATATTACGTCTGTATCAATTCCTGCAATCCGGGATCTGATTTTGTCCATTACTTCGGAGGAAGGGACAGGGAGTGCCGGCATACCCAGTATTTCTTCAACCCGCTGCATGGCTTTTTTGCGGGTATCAGGAGAGCCATTGTTCAACCACTCCTTGCGTGTGCTGCGATCGCTTATTTTAGGATGGAACTGCTCTTTCCTCATAAATTTGCGGGTATGTCTTGAAGAGACGAAATGTCCTCCAGGGCCTATTTTTTTCATAACATCAAAGGCCAGGCTGTCAGGCGTTATCTCTATGCCCTTTAAAGCCCTTTTGGTCATACCCAATATCTCATCGTCAATAACGTATTTTTCAAGGCTTGCCGTCAAGCAGAATTCCAATAGTCCTGCTGCATCATGAATATAGTTTCCTCCTGCCATAGCAACAAGCAGGTTTGTTACTGCAGATTCATATCCTGACTGCGCGTCGAGTGTCTTTGAGTCGGACATGCCAGCAGTAGCATAGATAGGCAAATTGTACTGTCTTGCCAGTTGTGACGCCGCCGCGTTCATAATCCCCATCTCTACTGCACCACTCAGGTACTTAAGGTCCTTCATGTCTGATATGCTCGATATACAGCCGTAAAAAACAGGGGCCCCGGAATTTGCCAGCTGTGTAAGCATGACTCCCGCAAGCGTATCAACATTCTGCACAACCAGGTTTCCGGCCAGAGTAATCGGAGCTGTTGACCCGCAAAGCGGCTCTACAGGCGTGATAACCGGAATTCCTGCCCTGCATACCTCCAGTGTCAACTTACTATAATGGTCATCAAGCACAAACGGGCTAATCCCGCAGCATGTGACAAAAGAGACAATAGGCCTCTCCCTTAACAATTGCGGAGATCCCGCTATCATTTCCGCCATCCTGATTACTTCCCTGATTCCCTCAATTGAATAGCACCCGCCGGTCACATGCTTGCTCTGATAACTTAGTGCAGCCCCGAAACGGTTAACATCAATATACTCATCAGGCACTTCAGCTGGAAGAACAGGGAGCATAAAAAAATCTATATTGCTCAACTTGTCTACCACGCGCGCAATGTCCTTTAAATCTTTCAGCGTTGCTTTCCTTCGATCGTCTTTCCCTGGGTCCATAACATAAAGCGCTGTACCACCTGTACCTGCATATACGTTTGTTCCGCCTACATTCAGGGTATGTTCCGGTTTTTGACCGTAGAGTGTAATAACAGGAGGCGCTGTCGAAATAAGCTCCATGACCGTCTCCTCATCAAGCTTCACAATGTTGTTCTCATGGTCTACTGAACTTGCCACACGGGAAAACATTTCAAATGCTTCAGCGTTGTTCACCTTGATCCCGATTTCGGAAAAGACCTTCATGGAAGTTTCATGTATGGACTGTATGTCTTTTTCACTTAAAGGTTTATATCTCATCTCTGTAAGACCTTTAAGATTATCTAAAGAAATGTCTGTTTTATCTAAACTCATAGTACTCATTTAAATCCTTCCTCATACTCTTCGTGCAACACATGTATGCATGCCGCATATCCTGCACGGATTTGTTTCATCTTTATCAACAAGCTCTCTGCTGCCGATACCAAACACCCCTGACACGGATTTCCTCGGTGCCATCAGATAGCTCTCATTCAGATCAACATCTATCAGGTCATTCTCGAGAACACTGAATACTTTTTGCTGTTCATTTATCTTCCAGTCACAGTAGCCGGGGCTAAACCTGAGTGTTGTCCTCTGGTTCTTTTCTTTGATTTTTGAGTCCATTCTGTTCTGGAAATCATCTACAGTCGCCTCAACAGCTGCAGATCCTATAGCATCATATATATAGGCATCAGAAAGTTTCTTTTCCCCAAGTGATGTCTTGATTACATTATCTACCTGCTCCCCTATCGTTGCGAGAAAGAAGGTAATCCTGTCACACTTTCCCAGAGTCTTTGATATCTTGGCGCTTTTTAGTTTTGTACCATCTTCAAGCGTAAGAGTACCGCCTTCTATTTTTTTGATCTTCTTTGTCGTGTACAGAACTTTAGGCCGTATCGTTTTCTCAAGACCGGCAATATGCTTATCAATTTTCCGCAAAAGCCTTCCGGACACCCTCTTGTCCTTTTGACCGAGCAAACGGAATACTCTTTCCTTACTAATAACAGGCCTTGTATCGTCAACTATCTTCATAATAAATTCTACCCCTTTAATGGAAAATCAGGAAGCAATGAAACATTTATTATACTAAATATCCATATATAATGCAGGTTAATAGTTAACTGCTTGATAAATAGGGGTTTTTATTCGCAACCATACGCAGGTTGCCTGATGGATTTATTTACTATGCTAATGATTTCAACATTACATTCATATGAGTAATATTGTACAATAAACCTTACCATGCTAAATAACTGCATTGCTTATACAAAAAAATATACCCTTTCAGGGCTTAGGAGATCGTAAGATGAATGAAAATATAAATTATGAAGAGAACATTTTATTAAGTGTGCGAAGGATAATGCGTGCTATTGACATGCATTCATCATATCTTGCCCGTCAGTATGGCTTAACCTCGCCGCAGCTTATATGTTTGAAGAAGCTTGCCGGGAAAAAAGAAATGACCCCCGGTGGACTTGCAAAGGAAGTTCATCTTAGCCATGCTACTGTCACAGGGATCATCAACCGGCTTGAGAAAAAGGGACTAGTACAGAGGACCCGCAGCACTGAGGACGGTCGTAGTTACTTGATACGTTTGACCGATTCCGGCCTGTCAATGATTCAATCTGCCCCGTCTATGCTGCAGGATAAATTCATGCATGAGCTTTCCAAACTTGCTGAATGGGAAAAAACCATGATCCTTTCATCTCTTCAAAGAATCACCTCTATTCTTAACGTAGAATCTATCGATGCAGCTCCGGTGATGACAACAGGCCCTGTTGAAGCACCTGTTGAAACAATTACTGAACTTCTTTCTGTGGATAACAAAGATGCGGAAGACCAGGTCAAGGCTGAAAAATGATTATTTAGTTTTTTTTGAGTCTGTCCATAAATATTGCTGCCATTAGTAAACTAATTATCATAAGACCCCACAGGTCAATACCTATGGGGTCTTTCGTTTTTAACTGAAATAGAAACTAGGCCGCTTGTGTGGCATATTCATCGCACAGCGATTCAATGAACACTTGAAGCTCATCAGGACCCAGCAGTGTATCAGGCAGTGTGGCTTGACGTGTACTGGCTTTGTCAATTTTCTTTAGAAGCTCTACCACAGCGTGTTTAAATATAATGTCAGACATTGATTGAGGAGCATTTTTAATCCGCAGGCACTCGGTAGACCAGATATCCGCTGTAGGAGGAAGCCCCTTACCTTTATATCCTTGAATTGGCTTTGCAGTTGTTCCATTTTTAAGTGCAAGGTTCATAATGTCATACTGTATTAGTTGCAGTCCCCTGACAGCGGGATTTGACATGGGGTTATGCCGTCCTTTTGTCATTGGAGTAAAACGGTCAACATTAACACCAGATAAGCAAATTAAATCACCATTGTCACTCTCTTCATCAGGCTTGATTACAAAGTAGAGGAAATCATTGATATATTCTCGCGTTTGTTCTGTTTTCATTGTCTCACCTCCATGGTTATAATTAATTATCTCTTTTAGAACTTCTCAGTTAAAGTGACTTTAAGCAGCATAATCAAGAATACTTCTTAAATGAATTTAATTCTATGATCTAAATCATATTGCCATAGAGATTTTTATTTGAGAACAGGCTGCGGATTCGAAGTCTGCATATTTGAGAGGGGTTATGGGAGGTTCAGTTTTTGATCATGACAGGTCAAGCCCGGCAATATGACTCTCAGGCTCTCCAGTACGTCTTTCCCACGGACTCTTTTCGGGAAAGTCCATATTTGATATAAAGTGTTCGGTAAAATCTTTTCGGCATGATAGTTCAATATGCTCGATAAAATGCACAAGCTCATTAGCCCACTGCCAGTAAGCTTTTGATAAGAGCACCATAGACGCACCTGTACTGGCGGCATTACCGAGTGATTTGACAATCCCGGGGTCTACAATCGGTAAGAGACCGATGCTCATTGCACTGTAAGGGTTAATATAGTTTCCAAGGGCCCCTGCAAGATACACCCGGCTTATGTCCTCAAGCCCGATGCCCATTTCGTCCATGAGTGTCTGTATTCCTGCTGCAATAGCCGACTTTGCAAGCTGGAGTTCGCGGACATCCTTCTGAGTCAGATATATAGGCTTTTCATTATGGCTTTCCTCTTCAGAGGCAACGAGAAAATTATACACTCCCCCCTTTTCAATCACCCTCGATTTCAGGTCGCACGCAGATCCTTTTTCCGGCGGCCGGATGAGGCCTTCATTGTCAATGATACCGCAGCTTAAGAGCACGGCAATTAGATCAACCAGTCCACTGCCGCAGATCCCCAGGGGCTTTACATTACCTATCTCCTTATAATAGAGTTTTCCGTTTATAAATCTCACGCCTTCTATCGCGCCTGCCTTGGCGATCGTCCCATGTGTGATTTTAGCTCCCTCAAGCGCTGGCCCGGCAGCTGCCGAGCATGTCATCAGTCTCTTGCGGTTACCCAGGAAGATCTCTCCATTTGTGCCGAGATCGATTCCCAATATCATTTCATCTTCCTGCTCCGCAGCCTCTGATGCCAGGATCACACTGATCAGATCACCTCCAATATAGCCGGATTTTGTAGGCATAACATAGAGCACTGCCTCCTGATTCAATATGAGACCGGCGTCGTTTGCATTGACAATTATTCCATCGGTCATTACAGGAGGAAACGGTGCTTCGGCAATGCCTGATGGGTCAAGTGAAAGTAAAAAATGCTGCATCGTAGTGTTTCCGGCAGCAACAGCGACAAAGACGTCCTCCGGATTAAGCCTGCCCACTTCCAGTAGGCGTTTGGTAATCAAATTCAGGTCCTTCATGAGGGACTCGTGCATATGGTTGAGCCCTTCCGGATCTTCTTTTATATGTTGAATACGGCTGATCACATCCGTCCCGTATTTGATCTGCCTGTTAAGACGTGAAATTGCGGCAATCTGCCGTCCGTCAAGCAGGCTGATGAGTTTTCCAACAAGTGTGCTTGTGCCGAGGTCAAAGACCAGCCCGTAACAGCGTGATGTTTCCTCGTACCTTTGCCATCCCAGCAGGCGTTTGTTATGAAGCACTGCCGCCCCATAGTTGCCTGTTTCCTTTAGCAAACCGGGCAACCTCTGAAGAACATTGAGTGAAGCCTTCAGTCCCTTGTATTCAGGACCAAGGTCAAGCCTTATACGGTCCAGATCTGATAAACCGTCATTTTGAGTGCCGGGAACAACGTCTACCAGTTGTTTCTCCACGATGGGGTCAAGCTGTATAATGGGTGTTTCACCCACTTTGAGTATCTGGAAATATTCCTCCTGAGTATCCGCTTCGCCGATATAAACAGCAAGGTCCTTTTTTATCTTTGTACTGCAGGCGAGGCGTATCCCCTGATTGATTTCATTTTCATCGAGGAGATCATTTACTTCACTCTCAGTGGGCAGATCTATTGACGTAAGCACTTTGACCTTGCATTTGCCGCACTTTACGATCCCCCCGCAGTCGCCTTCCAGTTCTATGTTTGCCTTTTGAAGCGCGTGTAAAATTGTCTCACCACGCGGGACTTCCAGCCAGAGGTCATGAGGCAGAACATTCAGCCAGCAACTGACTTTTTTGGCCTTTCCTGATTTAGGAGATCCTATACGATGTTTTTTCTTTTTAGTTTTTTTATTACCTGTTTTTTTCATTTGTGTTCTAAACCGATCAAAGCAATTAACGCCTTTTCAAAATTAGAATAGTCAGCATCATGGACTATTATAGACAATCCAAGAAAATCAGCAATATTATTTATTGCAGGCATAAGATCAGGATCTGACGGCTGGCGCACATAGACCAGCCTCTCGTAATTCTTGAAAAACAATTTCTTCAATTCATCATCGTGCAGTTCAAGCGGCTTGGCGCAGTATTCTTCAAAATTAAGTATGAGGTCTTTTTCCAAGAAATAAGTTTTAGCGCTCTCGTCCATTATTTCCCTGAATTTGCCCCTGCCCAGTAATAGATCATAACAGTGATGGCCCTCTATTTTAACAACTCCGTTCTGGCTGCATAAAATATCAATGTCAGGAAAGCACTCTCCATAAAGACATATGATGCGCTCATTTCTTAATTGTGAAATAGCAATTTCTTTCAGCAGGTAATTCTCAAGCTCATAGGGGCTATTATGGAGGTTGGATGGAAGATAAGATACATTCAGTACCGGAAATCTCTCCCCTAATTTTAAATACTCAAGTACAGGTCTGAAAACCCCGCAGGAAATTATACGGACGGGTTGAATGGGATTATCTTTCTTATTAACTTCCCGAGATGCCATAGCAACCTCTAATGCATTGTCAAATGCTTAGCTATTCGTAATTCGTAATTAGTCGTTCTTATATTCCCACAATATCCGGAAATGCCTTTTTGATTTCAGAGATCAACTTGATGTCCAGAAGAACGTCTTTTTCTTCTTCCAGGATTTCTCTGACCATGCTGTTTGCCCTGCTCATCATACTCGGCCTTCCCTCTTTTTCCCAGACATCAAAGATGCTTCTCACCGACAAATCAGGATAATAGAATTCTTCCATCATATGATCAACCGTGTGGTCTTCCAACAGATAGTTGCCGCCGGGCCCGACTTTTTCGATTACATCAAGACCGAGGGTATCTTCATCAACCTTTATCCCCGTAAGCAGCCTGCGGATCATTCCTATTATCTCATTGTCTATGACATACTGCTCATAAGAAATTGAATTTCCCGAATCAAGCATGCCTGCGGCAAGATGAATAAGGTCAGCGCCAGCCATGGCCACCATCAGGCTTGATAAGGTCTTTTCAGTACCTGCCTGGATATCCGGCCTCTTTGCCTCAGTTACACCGCCGGATCCATAGATGGGTAATTTGTATATCCTGGCGAGCTGGACCGCTGCAGCATTCATCATCGCCATCTCTACCGAGCCAATGGTAAATTCAACTTTTCTCAAATCCATTACAGTCGGCACAGCACCATATAATACTTTTGCGCCCGGAGTAAACACCTGGGCTATCGCAACACACGCCAGCGACTCTGCATGCATTTGCGCAAGAGTGCCTGCAAGGGTAGCAGGTGCTGTGGCTCCGGAAATAGGGGCAGGAGCGCAAGTGACCGGTATCCCCTGTTTACAGCAGAAGCGGAGAATATTCAGCGTCTTGCTCTCAATCGTTAAAGGGCTTATGGGATTTGTAATAACAGATACAAAGGGTCTTTCTTTAAGGCTCTCCTCACCACCGGCAATTATGCATGCGAGCTCCCACATCTGCTTTGCGCCTTCAATGTTGTCACACCCTCCCATAACGTGTTTATATGTATGATTGAGTGCATGATAGAAATCATTCAGATGATAATGCTCCGGCCCGATGTCATGGGCCTGGCACGCGACAATATATAATTGAATATACTGCAGGCTGTCCACCAATTTAGCTGTGTGCATAATGTCCCTGAGCATAGTGGGCCTGTAGCCCCTTGTACCCATATCAAGTATCTGAAATACTCTGCCGCCGTTGGCAAAGTTGACCTTACCTTCTCCAAGGTGTATATCATTATTTCCGTCACGCGAATAAAGGACAAATGACGACGGGGCATGATAGAGTTTCTCATTCAGCCACTCCCCATCAAATCTGACTATCTCTTTATCAGGATCCACATTGGCCCCGGCATCTTTAAGCATATCAAGCACATCAGCATCTTTAACCCTGATACCGATCTTTCTCAATATATGCCGCCCCGCCTGATCAATCTTTTTTAGATCTTCAGTACCAAGCGGTGTGATAAACGGTAAATTTAATGCCATAATATTATCCTTAACAATATGTTCGTAGGGGCGGGTTTGAAACCCGCCCTTACAATGTTTTCGTCATTTGTAATTTGCAATTATTTGTTCTATCTCTTTCAACACCTCATCCGATTTCACTTCAACTTCATGCTCCGCAAGAATCCTCTTTGCCTCTTCATTGCACCGTTTGTACATGTCCATTGAGCCTGCGCTTTCCCAGGCATCAAAACGTGAACGGTCTATCAGATTGGGCAAAAAGTTTGCCGTCTCATAATTCTCGAATGTGTGGTCCTCTGTAAGAAATATAGAGCTCGGTCCGCCGGTCCCTACCTTTTCTATGACCTCCAGTGCCAGTGTGTTATCATTCACAGGTATTCCGCCTGTAAAAAAACGGCTCATGGCTATAAGTTCATTGGCCATTGTCACCATCTCGAGCGATGAGGTTGTTCCGAACTCTATATAACCTACATCATGAATGAGGTTCGCGCGGGAAAGCATGGCTGTTGTGATAGAGAACATGGACTCAGCACCTGCCTGGGCATCCATGACCTTTGCATCCGATGCACCCCCATATGCCCAGATTGGCAAACCATACAATTCGTCTCTCATATCTGCAAGCGCGGCCTGTGTCAGGCTCCATTCAGGACAGCCGTAAGAGACGACCGTGGACTTCATATCAAGGGCGCTTACGTTCGGGCCGAACAGGAACGGCGACCCTTTACCCGCAAGCTGATGTACGACAAGGCCGACAAGGTTTTCAGCAATTCCCATTGCCATGGCTCCTGCAAGTGTGACCGGAGCGCCTCCTCCTGCATTTGAACCGGAAGGGAAACACATTGGTATCTTCTTTTGCGCGCAGAAGATGAGTCTGTCCAGTACATTTTCCGGGAACCTCAAAGGACTGATCGCTTCAGAGTAATTTAAAAGAAATGGCTTTAACTGCAGTTGCTCTTCACCACCCGCTATAGCGCAGGCTATCTCATAAATCTTTGCTATGTCCTTCCCGCTGTCAGCAATAAATACCATTGGCTTGTTTGTGTTTTTGATCATTTCGCCGAATGCGTGGATATATACGGCATCTACCGGGACATCATCCGGGTTGGACATTGACATTGCAAAGGATATGTTTTCAAGGCCATCGACCAGCTTTGCAAAATTGGCCACATCTTTCAGAAGGGTCCTGCGGCGTTCGCCTGTTTCAATGTCTATGGTATAGACCGTGTCAGAACCCGTACCATAGAATGAGTTATTATTAAAAAGCGGCATCGCCTTGTTACCCTTCTGGTCATAAAGAGTGATCTGACGAGGTGCTGTTTTGAGTGCTTGCTCGGCAAGGTAGGCCGGCATCCTAACCCAGTCTCCATTAAAAACCGTGCACCCTGCTCCCGCTAGCATATCACGGGCACCAGCGTGTTCCATCTTAAATCCTGTTTTTTCGATTATCTCAAGGGCTGCATTATGTATGGCCAGGACCTGTTCGCGGTTTAAGACTTTAAGGCGTGGTTGAAATGTGGGGATATCAGGTAATCTCATGACTGACTCCTATATATAAGTTATCTCTTAAGACAATCCCAGAAGTTTCTTTGCTTCAATAACAGCTGTACCTGCATCAGGTGCATAGGCATCAGCCCCGATCTGTCCGGCAAAACTGTCACTGACCGGCGCACCGCCGATCATTACTTTTACCTTATCGCGAAGGCCTGCACTCTGTAATGCCTCAATGGTCTCTTTCATACCTGGCATTGTTGTTGAAAGCAGTGCTGACATTGCCAGGATGTCCGCTCCGGTCTCTTTGACCTTTTCAACAAATACATCAGCGGCAATGTCCACTCCAAGATCGATTATGGTTAAGCCGGCCCCTTCCATCATCATGGAAACAAGGTTCTTCCCGATATCATGAAGGTCTCCCTTAACTGTTCCGATAATAACCTTGCCCTTAAAACTGATGTCCTGTTCCTGAAAATGCGGCTGGATCAGGGCCATGCACTCCTGCATTGCCTTTGCAGAGCGCAGCATCTGCGGCACGAACATCTTGCCTGACGCAAAGTTGGCTCCGACCTCGTCCATTGGCGCGATAAGTCCGTTATCCAGGATGTCCTGAACTTCCGTGCCTGCATCCATGGCCTTCTTTGTCTCCTCAACTGCTTTGTTAATGTCAGCTTTTATTATGGCCTCGTTCAATGCTTCGAAGTTACTCATCTTTTACCCCCTTTGATTGGATGGGTTAATAATATTTTCTTTGTAGGGGCGGGTTTCAAACCCACCCTTACAATATTCCATTCTGATAAGCATCAATATATTTTTCACAGTAATCATCTTTTCCAAGGAGCATTTCAGCAGTAACGAGTGTCGACATGATCTTCCTGTCGGTCGGGTCTAAAATAGCACCAGACAGTCCGTTGGCAATGGCAATTGCGAGAAAATTACGGTTAATAAGGCTCCTGCGCGGAAGGCCGAACGAAACATTTGAAAGACCGCAGATAGTATTGACCCCCGGGAATCCCTGCATAATTTTATTGATGGCCCCGAGAATTGCTTTGCCCATGCGAACATCAACAGACACGGGCTGCACCAAAGGGTCTACAAATATCTTTTCAATGGGGATTCCTTTTTCGGTGAGTTTTTCTATTAGCTCCGAAGCAGCATCAACTCTCTCTTCTACACTCGTCGGCATTGCAGTAGCAGTCATGCAAAGAGCGACTACATTGCAGGGATGAGATGTTATTACAGGGAGGAGCGCCTCATAACGGTCTTTCTCAAGTGAGATTGAGTTTATCATAGGTTCGCCTTTGTGGAGCTTAATTGCCTCGGACAGGGCCGCGGGATCAGGACTGTCCAGACATAAAGGCAAATCAATCTGGGCCTGGACTGTTTCTACGAGCCAGCAAAGAGATTCCGTTTCCTTTTCCAGAAAGGTGCCTGCATTAACATCGATAAAATTTGCCCCGGCCTCAGCCTGTTCCCTTGCCACCTGAACAATAAAATCAGCATCCCTGTTTGTTACAGCTTCAGCAATCTTTTTGCGGCTTGTATTGATCTTTTCTCCAACAATAATCATATTTGGCCTTCTCCTATATATATTTTCGACCTAAACAGTTAATTACTAAAGCTTTTTAATTAAATAAAATTTATTCTATTCCTAAGATCATGTTAACAAGTATATTTAATGTTGTCCATACTAACGAGCTTATACAGATATGGAATTAAACGTAGAACCGCTTGGGAACAGACTAAAAAGGAATTTCCATTAGTTAATATTGCAGTTTATTAATTAATAAAAAAGGGCGGCCATGAAAGCCGCCCTACCATTGCATTTACATTTCAAACTTGGGCAGGCACAGGGGCCTGCTCCCTACTTTTCTATTTTGACTGCGCATGCCTTGTATTCAGGCGTGCCTGTGATCGGGTCTCTGTGATGCGAGGTCAGCAGGTTCGTAAGCGTCTTCTGATAATGGAACGTCATGAATACATCGCCCTTCTGTACTCGATTGGTCACCTTTGCCCGTACCTTTAGCTTCCCTCTTTTTGAGAGCACCTTTACCTTATCACCGCTTTTGATCTTCAATTTTTGCGCGTCTTCAGGGTTTATCTCAACCAGCTCTTCAGGAGCTACTTCCATAATCTCCTTTGTCCTGCCGGTCATTGAGGCATTATTGTAATGCTCACGAACCCTTCCGGTAATAAGAGTCAACGGATACTCTTTGGTCGTCTTTTCTCCCGGTCCCTTATGGTCAAGCGCCATAAACTTTGCCAGACCTCCCGGCCTTGAAAAAATATCGGTATATAATGTCGTTGTCCCGGGATGGTCCTTGTCCGGACACGGCCACTGAAGACTCTCTTTCTCAAGACGTTCATAACTGATCCCGCCGTAAATCGGTACAAGACTCGCGATTTCATCCATTACCTGAGACGGATGCTCATAATGCATTGAGTAACCCATCCGTGTGGCCAGATCGCATATTACTTCCCATTCCGCCTTTCCGGCAATCGGTTCAATCGCTTTTCTTATTCTCTGCACCCTCCGCTCACCGTTTGTAAACGTACCGTCCTTTTCAGCAAAACTCGCTCCAGGGAGAATAACATTAGCGTATTTTGTGGTCTCTGTCAGGAACATGTCCTGTACAACAAGAAAGTCGAGTGCCTTTAGCGCCTCTCTGACTTCATGAACATTCGGGTCAGTCTGCGCAGGATCTTCACCGAGGATAAAGAGACCTTTAAATTTCTTCTTAATCGCCTCATCAAGCATCTCTACAGATTTAAGACCGACTTCTGGTGATAATGATACACACCATGCCTTTTCGAATTTCGCCCGGCACTTCGGGTCAGTAACAGATTGATACCCTGGAAGTGTTGCAGGTAAGGGACCAAGGTCAGATGAACCCTGGACATTGTTCTGTCCGCGGAGCGCCATGATACCGGTTGCCGGCCTGCCTATATGCCCGCACACAAGAGCGAGATTGGCGATAGCCATTGCGTTTTCAGTACCGGTCCGGTGCTCAGTCACACCCAGACCATATATGATCATTCCTTTTTCAGCATGTGAATACAACCTGGCAGCTTCAATAATAGCGGCTTTGGATACACCAGTTATTTTTTCTACCTTCTTTAAATCATATTCTTTGACCTTTGCCTTGAGCTCTTTAAAGTCCTCGGTCCTGGTCTTGATAAACTCTTTATTTTCCCAACCTTTTTTAAGTATTACATCAATAATACCGTTGAGAAGCGCGATATTTGTCCCTGGCTTCAGGTTGAGCCACACATCAGCACGTTTTGCCATCCACGTCTGTCTCGGATCTCCAACTACAAGTTTAGCGCCCTTTTTTAACGCCTTCTTCATGTGAAACGAAATAATAGGATGCGCTTCTGTGGGGTTTGACCCAAAAAGAAAAATTGTGTCAATGTCCTTCATCTGCTCTAATGAATTGGTAGCGGCACCCGCTCCCAGGCTGGTGGCCAGACCGGCCACAGTAGGGGCGTGTCAGACACGCGCGCAACAATCAACGTTGTTGCTTTTAAATACCGTCCTTACCAGTTTAGAGATCAGAAAATTTTCTTCATTACTGCACCGCGCTGATGAAAAAGCTCCGAGACTGCTCGGCCCGTGTTTTTCAAGGATCTCACCGAACCTTTTAGCAATAAGATCAAGCGCCTCATCCCAGGTCGACTCAACATACTCATTGCCTTTCTTGATAATCGGTGTTGTGATCCTCTCGCTGCTCTGTATGAAATCATAACCGTAACGTCCTTTTATGCAAAGGTTCCCCTTGTTCACCGGGGCGTCAAAATCAGACGTGACCTTCACAATCTTTTTCTCCCTTACATTTAAGAAGAAGTTACATCCTGTCCCGCAGTAAGGGCATGTGGTCTTCACTTTTGTCATTTCATATGTACGACCCTTGCCAATTCCCTTCTTGTCGATCAGGGCACCTGTCGGGCATGTAGAAACACACTGGCCGCAGAACTCACAATTATCCAGTGAGCGGGGTTTTCCAAAAGAGGTATCAGGGATGGAATTAAATCCTCTTCCTGACAGTTCAATAGTACCGGCCATTACAACATCATTGCATATTCTTACGCACCTTCCGCAGAGAATACACTTATTTGGTTCAAATCTTATAAAAGGGTTATCATCACGTACGGGAAGGTCCCAGGTTTCCCCTGCATACCGTTTTCCGTCAACACCGTATTCGTATGATAATGACTGTAATGTACAGTCCCCTGTTGCCTCGCATGTCATGCAATCGTTAGGATGATTTGAAAGAAGCAGAGCCAGAACGTTCTTTCGCATCCTTCTGATTTCTTCCGTGTCCGTAAATACTTCCATGCCGTTTTTAACACGGGTCGTGCATGCTGGCTGAGGCTTTGGCACGTCCTTAAGAGTTACAATACATAAACGACACCCACCGTACGGCTCCAGCCGGTCATCATGACATAGAGTGGGTATCCTGACCCCGGCCCTCTTTGCTGCATCCAGAATTGTTTCATCCCTGCTGCAAGTCACCTCTTTGCCGTTTATTGTTATTTTCATGCTATGCTCTGACAAAACTGCCTCCTACTGAATTCATTATTGTTTCTCGTAATTCGTAATTGATAATTAGTAATTAACAGTTACTCCCACACATAATTGACCATGTCCATGAACTTTGCATTCATTACACGCAGGAGTTCACTTACCTCAATGGTCATTACCCTGAGAATATTAAAAGCTATCTTTGGATTTTCTTCCAATAATTTGTCCATACTTTTTCTATGGAGAATAAAGACCTTGGTTTCTTCCATGGTCTCAACAGACGCTGAATGAGAACGCCCGTCCAGGACAGAAAGCTCTCCAAAAAAATTATTTGATTTCAATACAGCAAGCACCTGTTTGTGCCCTTCCCTGGTCTTTCTGCAGACCCTTACTTTACCGTGGTCAATAATATGGAGACCCTGTTCATGTGTTCCTTCTTCCCATACTACGGAGCCTTTTTCGTAAAATGCTTCCTTAAGTTCTGAAGCTATTACTTCGATATCGTCATCCGAAAGCTCCCTGAAAAGTGTAATTTCTTTTAAGCGGTCTTTGCTTAACATTCTCCTACCTCCTGTAGCCTACTTTATGGCATTAAACGGGCAGGCATCAAAGCATGCCCCGCATTTAACACATTTGGATCTATCAAGCCTGGCCTTTTGCCTGCGTTCCCATACGATCGATCCGGTCGGACAGACTCGTGCGCATTTACCGCACATTTTACATGCTTCTTCCTTGACCATGTAAAGCCGGAGGGCCTCACAGACTCCGGCCGGGCATACCCCTTCTATATGTGATTCGAATTCATCCCTGAACCATCTTATTGAAGAAAGAACAGGATTCGGCGCTGACTGGCCCAGACCGCACAATGACGTCAATTTCATGTCCGTACCGAGTTCAACAAGCAGGTCAATATCTTCATGTCTCCCCTTGCCGTCCGTGATCTTTGTCAACAACTCAAGCATCCTCTTGGTTCCGATCCTGCATGGCGCGCATTTGCCGCATGATTCTTTATAGTTAAATTGAGTAGAAAATTTTGCCATATCCACGATACAGGTTGTATCATCGATAACAGTCATGATACCGGAGCCCATCATGGAACCTGCCTGTATGAAAGATTCGTACCCTACCGGCATGTCTATTTTCGATGCAGGAATGCAGCCCCCCATTGGCCCCGCAGTCTGAACGGCCTTCAATTTTCTGTTCTGCTTCAATCCTCCGCCTATGTCGTAAATAATTTCTTTAAGCGGCATTCCCATCGGTACTTCAATTACTCCCGTGTTTTTTATATTCCCTGAAATAGCAAAGACCTTTGTCCCCCTGTTCTTTGAAATACCCAGAGTCATAAACCAGTCCGCACCCTTAGTCATTATCGGCCAGAGATTGGCCAGGGTCTCTACGTTATTTATTACAGTAGGCTTACCCCACAAACCTTTATTCACGGGAAAGGGAGGTCTTGTATGCGGCATTCCCCGTTTCCCCTCCATTGAGGCGATAAGGGCCGTTTCTTCACCACAGATATAGGCCCCGGGAGTTTTATGTATTCTGATGTCCAGACTGTAACCGCTTCCTAATATATTTTTACCAAGAAAACCTTTTTTTCTGGCCTGCTCAATTGCTATCTCAAGACGTTTTATCGTAAGCTCGTACTCCATACGGGTAAAGACATACGCCTCAGTCGCGCCTATCGCGTATCCCCCTATAACAAGGCCTTCAATAATCGCATGGGGATTGGCCTCTATAAGTGCCCTGTCCATGAAAGCGCCGGGATCACCTTCGTCCGCGTTGCAAATTATATACTTAGTTTCCTCAAATGACATGCTGCAGAATTCCCACTTCAGGCCGGTCAAAAAACCTGCCCCGCCCCTGCCGCGCAGCGCTGAAGATTTGACTTCTTCAATGACCTCGAAAGGATCAAGGGAAAGGGCCTTCTCAAGTCCCTTGTATCCTCCGACACCTATATATTCATCTATACTCTCAGGATCTATTTGTCCGCAATGTTCGAGAACAACTTTCGTCTGTTTGTCATGAAACTCATAATACTCTTCAGACACCAGCCAGTTAAATATCGGTTCATCTTTGATGATATGTTCTTCAACAATACGGGCCACCTTGTCAGTGGATACACGCTGATACACCTCCTTGTTACCTCTGAGGTTTATTTCAACAATTACATCCTTGGCACAAAACCCCCTGCAGCCGGTCTTGTTCACGCACATCTTAGCTACGTCAGCCTTTATTTTATTGGACTTCAGTTCTTTGATAAATTCATTGATAACTTCCTGACTGCCGGCAGCAATGCCACCGTTACCAACACATACCTTTATAGAAAGCTCTTTTGCCAGTCCCATGGGTTTTTTAGCGGCTTTTGTTTGCCCGGCCTTTTTGGCCTTTGAAGGCGCCTTCTTTTTAAGTACTGCTTTAGTTTTACCTGTAGTTTTTTTCTTTAAGACCATAATTACCTACTCTTTATCTGTTTTTCATAATCTTTTAATACTACCGATGCTTTATCAGGAGTCAAATCACCGTATACCTTTTTATTTACAATGGCCACCGGTGCAATACTGCACGCACCGACACATGGCACGCTCTCGATTGTATACTGTCCGTCCGCAGAAGTGTCTTCTTCCTCTGCTATCGCCAGGTCCGCCCGCATTCTGTTGACTATCGCGTCAGCGCCTTTAACATGGCACGCGGTACCACAGCAAGCGGTTATTATATTCTTTCCACGCGGTTTCAGATAAAACTGTGAATAAAATGTAGCTACACCATAAAAATTACTGGCCGGAATATTCATTTTATCAGCAAACCAGTTGACGGCATCCTCATATATGTATCCAAACACTTCCTGTATGTCCTGGAGTATGGATATAATACTGCCCTTCTGGTTTTTATATCTGTCCAATATGTATTGGCACTTACCTTCTATCATGTCAACCTTTCATTACAACAATAATAAACAGCTTAGATATCTAACGAATACTAATAAAGGATGTTTATTATACTTTGAAAATTAATACCAAGTCAAAGCAAAATAGTATCATAAGAAGAAATAATTTGACAGAAAATACGCGCAAGTACTAACCCTTGAAAACAGGATATTTCAAAGTTTGACTCATTTGCGCAGAACGGACTGTATTTTCAAGTAGCATGGCTATGGTAACCGGCCCGACACCACCCGGAACAGGAGTAATAAATGACGCCTTTTTTTTGACCGATTCAAACTCCACGTCACCAACAATGGAACCATCTTCCAGAACATTTATGCCAATATCAACAACAACAGCACCCTCTTTTACCATCTCGGCGTTTATAAGTCCCTTTATACCGGTTGCCGTACATATTATATCAGCCTGTTTTGTGAAACTTGCCAGATCATCGGTAGCTTTATGGCAGACAGTTACTGTTGCTTCCTTTGCCAGCAACATTAGAGAGAGGGGTTTTCCTACCGCAAGACTTTTACCTATAACAACAGCATGCTTTCCTCTCATATCTATTCCGCTGTGTTCAAGAAGACGTATGACTCCAAAAGGGGTGCATGGCAGATAACTTGATGCTGCTGAAAGAGCATTATCTTCATATAGCGAATCGTAATCGCCTTTTTGGAGTATCTGAAAAGTTGACTCATCAGCTGCAAGCTTTCCAACTGAGAGGGACCCGAGACCGTCAACATCTTTCTCTGGAAGTATCTCATTTACAATGGTACGGGGATTTATCCTGGCCGGAAGTGGTAGTAGCACCAGCAGCCCGTTGACTCTTTCATCTTGATTAATGGATTTCACAAGGTTCAGTATCTCATTAACCGATACAGTATCAGGAAATTTATACAAAAAAGGCGTAATACCTACCTTGTCACAGGCAGCCAGCGTGGCATTCAAGTATTCTCGCGAAGCTGAGTCATTGCCGGCAATCATCAATCCGAGGCCTACATCAATACCATAACCGCCAAGAATTTCAACATTTTCAGCAACCCTTTTTTTAATGTAAGCGGATAGTTTTTTTCCGTCCATTATTTGTGCCATTATATATTCCTTTCGTCAGTTAACCCACAATAATACACATTGTAGATTTTATCATCCGATTGATTATTTATCCAGACAAAAAGGACTGACATTACCGCAGTACGTTTTCATTATTGCAGATAACACTATATAATTTACCTACTGATTATCTCAGCAATAAACAGGAGGACTTAAAATGAAATATCAGATCGGCAAACCAGGACGTATGATTGTAGCAAAATTTGATGATCATGATGATCTGCTTGGCAACCTTGCAACAATCGCAAAAGACGAAAATATCAGGGCCGGTATTGTTTATCTTGTAGGGGGAATGCGTGAAGGCAGGATAGTAGTAGGCCCTGAAACAGACGAACTCCCTCCTAAGCCGGTCTGGAAGAATCTCGGCGAAAGCCATGAAATAATAGGTCTCGGAACTATCTTCTGGCTTAATGATGAACCTAAAATCCATTTACACGGGGCCTTCGGAAAAAAAGACATGGTAAAGGTAGGTTGTCTCAGGGAAAATTCAGAGACGTTTCTGATACTTGAGGCTATTATTATTGAAATGGAAGGGATTAATGCCATAAGGGAAATCGATCCAGCCATAGGAATGCCGCTCTTAAAATTACAATAAATCATTGGAATTTATTTCTTAATTTGTGTGATAGAATTTATTAGTAATGATTGTTGAAATTTTAAAAGAAATCACTTATATATTTAATGAATCAGCCATATATATCCTTTTTGGTTTCCTGATAGCAGGCGTGCTGAAAATATGTGTTCCTTCTGAAAAGATTTTCAAATACCTCGGCAAGGGCAATTTCAGTTCGGTTTTCAGAGCAGCATTGATCGGGATCCCTCTCCCCCTATGTTCATGTGCAGTACTGCCTACAGCGCTTTCCCTCAATAAGCAGGGTGCCAGTAAAGGCGCGACCCTCTCTTTTCTGATATCCACACCAGAAACAGGTGTTGACTCGATGTCGATCACATACGCGCTTATCGACCCGATTATGACAGTCTTCAGACCAATAGCGGCACTGGTGACTGCGGTAACAGCAGGTTTGTTCGCAAACCATTTTGAAGAAAAAGCACCGCCGGTATACATGGCAAGCGTCCAGAATAACTGCAGTGATGAGAGCTGCGGCTGCCAGGAAGGTGACGAAAAAAGCAGGGGAAAGATCAGCGGGCTCTTTCATTATGCCTTTGTTGAATTACTGGATGATATAGTATTCTGGTTGATTATCGGTATAGTTGTTGCGGGCTGCATCTCCGCCCTTGTTCCCGATCTTTTTTTTGAACAATACTTATCCGGATATATCTCGTTTTTTGTTATGCTGATTGTCGGAGTCCCTATTTACATGTGCGCAGCATCCTCAACTCCTGTGGCAGCAGCATTAATTTTAAAGGGCTTAAACCCAGGGGCCGCCCTTGTCTTTCTGCTCGCCGGACCGGCAACGAATGTCGGGACCATAGCAGCCATCGGCAGGTATCTAGGTAAAAAAATGATGGTCATATATCTTGGCTCTATCGTAGTTACAAGCATATTACTCGGTATTCTGTTGAATGCCCTGTATTTTTCGCTGAATATAAATCCGACCGCTATTGTGGGTCAGGCCTCTGAACTCATTCCCTTTTCAATAAAGGTATCCGGATCACTGGTTTTGCTTTTTTTTATTATCAGGAATTTATGGAAAGCAGGTTTTAAGAACGCGCTGCATTCGCTCAATGACAAATTCTCCGAATTTACGGGTATAAATCTAATGAAAGGGGATGACGGGAAAGGAGATTAAGACATATAAGTTTCTATTTTGACTTTACTTTTATTCCGAGTTTCCTGATCTTGCTCCTGAGCGTGTTCCTGTTTATTCCAAGAAGTCTGGAGGCCCTGAGCTGGTTCCCCTTTGTCTCTTTCAGCACCATTAGAATGAGAGACTTTTCGACCTCAGGAATGACCATTTCATAGAGATTGAATTTTTCAAATCTCTTGATATTCCGCATAAACCCTTTAAGTTTCAATTCAATGAATTGAGCAATGGATTTTGCCTGCCTGTGGTGAATATCAAAATCAGCAGCCTCAATCATTGGGCCATTTGATATTACACATGCCCTCAATACAGCAACCTCAAGCTCCTTTTCATCACCGGGCCAGTCATAATTCAGGAGATGCTCTTCAGCCTTCAGTGACAGCTCTTTGGGGCCCGTGCTTAAATTCTCTTTAGCTAGTTCAAGGGCCTTCCGGGCAAGGGGAATAATATCATCTTTGCGGTCTTTTAAATTCATGGATTTGTATCGGTTTTTTCATTTAACATCTTAAATAGAATAAAAAGTTTTTTAAACTTCAGCTGCTGAAACAACTGAAACGTTTACTCTACTATTATATTATCAATCAGCCGGGTGCTGCCAATCTTCACTGCAAGGCATATAACTGCGGGGGTCTTTACCTCATCAATTTTCTCAAGATATTCCGGACCTACAATCTCAATATAATCTATTGCAGAAAGAGGATCAGATTTAATTAATGCCTCCATTTTGAGTTTTATTGAAGATGTTTTATCCTCTCTGCCGGACAATATAAGTTCTTTACCGTATTCCAGTGCTTTATATAGAATCAAGGAGGATTGTCTCTCTTCATCATTCAAATACGAATTCCTTGAACTCATCGCAAGCCCGTCCTCTTCCCTGACTATCGGGCAGACAACAATATCAATACTAAAACCAAGTTCCCTCACCATCTTCTTTATCACGACTGTCTGCTGATAATCTTTCTGCCCGAAATACGCCCTGTCAGGCATGACAATATTAAAGAGCTTTGTTACTATGGTCGATACTCCATTAAAGTGGTCCGGTCTTGAAACACCGCAGAGTATCCCTCCAATGCCCCCTACATATAAAAACGTGGAAAAGCCCTTCGGGTACATTTCAGCAACCTCCGGCAGAAATACAGCATCTATATTCAGGGATGAAATCTTCTCCATGTCAGCCTTGTGGTCTTTCGGGTATTTATTAAAATCCTCGTTCGGCCCGAACTGAATGGGGTTTACAAAAATGCTGACTACTGTGACATCATTCTCATTTGTTGAGTTTTCTATAAGGCTGATATGGCCTTTATGCAGCGCTCCCATTGTAGGGACAAAGCCCAAGGATTTGCCTTCAGATTTTAACTTTTTGCTGAAGGCATGCATCTCTTTTATAGTAGTAATTATCTGCATGATTAATCAGGAACGGTTTCTATTAAGTAAGGTTTCAGTTTTTAAATGTTTTGTTATTATCCTGAAATTCCTGTCATTTGTAAATAGCGTCAGAGGTTTCCGTATTGCCAAGGCAACAATTTATTGCTTTTCATGTCTTAATTAACTCCCTTAAGCATGACATTGCATCTTGTTGTTTTATTTATATTTTTTATTGATCAGGACATTTCTATTAAATGTGAGATATATGACAAGACCGGATTTATAACTTCTTTATTTCACGCATAAGTGCACTGAACAATTCTCTCTCCTTCAGGGTCTTCACGACCTTCCCGTTCTTGAAAAGAATGCCCATGCCCTTGCCCCCTGCAATGCCTATGTCAGCCTCCCTCGCCTCTCCTGGTCCGTTTACAATACATCCCATTACAGCAACCTTGATCGGTTTCTTTTCCCTGGCCAATTGTTTTTCTACCTTTTCAACAATACCCCTCAAATCTACCTTACACCTCCCGCAGGTAGGACATGAAATGAGTTCCGGACCAACCTGTCTTATCTGGAGAGATTTGAGGATTTCATAAGCGACCTTCACTTCTTCAACAGGGTCAGCGGTAAGCGATACCCTCATCGTATCACCGATACCTTCTGAAAGGAGCATACCTAAACCAACAGCGCTCTTTATAGTACCGGAATAAAGAGGCCCTGCTTCAGAGATTCCTATATGTGTCGGATACCTGAACTCCTCAGAAAACAGCCTGTATGCCTCAACCGTCTTCATAACATCCGAAGCCTTTAGTGATACCTTGATCGCCCTGAACTTAAGGGCCTCCAGAATTGCAATATGCCTGCGCGCACTCTCAACCAGTGCCTTTGGTGTTGGATGTTTGTATTTCTTTAAAAGGTCTTTTTCAAGGGAACCTGCATTAACGCCGATTCGTATGGGGACCCCCATATCTTTGGCAGCGCTTACTACCTCTTTTACTTTCAGTTTGCTCCCTATGTTTCCGGGGTTAATCCTAAGGCCGTCAATTCCGTTTTCGATCACAGTAAGGGCGAGTCTGTGATCAAAGTGGATATCCGCGATAAGTGGGATTTTGGTCTTTTTCTTTATGGATTTTATTGCATCAGCTGCGTCGGCATTCAACACCGCAAGCCTGACTATCTCACAACCTGCTGTCTGTAGTTTCTTTATCTGTGCGACTGTGGAGACAACATCACAGGTGTCTGTCTTTGTCATAGACTGGACGACAACAGGTGCTCTGCGGCCTATCTTAATTCCCCCGAGGGTTATCTGTTTAGTCGGTTTTCTTTTTATCATCGGCTTTATTATAGCCATTTATCTGATAGAGTTCCACCGCCTGTACATGTTCTCTTCCTGTTAAAGAAAAATGGTGTGTTCCATCATTCTTTGCTACAAAGAAGAGATAGTCGACATCATCAGGGAAAAGCGCGGCCTTTATTGATTTTATACCCGGAGATGCTATTGGTCCGGGAGGCAGACCTTTTATCTTGTACGTGTTATATGGCGTTGACCTTCTCAAGTCTTTATATCTTATCCGCTTCCACCTGCGTCTTACTCCATACAGGACCGTAGGATCTGCCTGAAGTCTCATATTCTTTTTTAGACGGTTATGGTAAACAGCTGAAATGATAGGTCTTTCAAAATCATGAACAGCCTCTTTTTCAATAATCGAAGCAAGTGCAAGCACCTTGTTTTCAGTCATTCCGAGCTCTGCAGCCCTCGCCCTCAGAGGAGCGTCATACATTTCCCTCAACCTCCTGACCATGAGCTTCAGAACAACCTTAGGTTCAATGCCCTTTGAAAAATTATACGTATCAGGGAATAAATAGCCTTCCAGGCTCGGTGCCTTTATGTTTAAGGAAGAAAGAAATTTTTCATCATATACGAGCGGCCATGAGATTTCATCAATAAGCCCTGCGTTCTCAAGTTTATTTTTGACTATCTTAAGATTAGAGCCCTCGGGGATGGTGACCGAGAGTATAATTGTCCTTCCCTCAATCAATATATCAAAAATCTGCAGAGGACTCAGGGAGGCGCTTAGTTGATAGAACCCGGGCTTTAATTGTCTCTCAGTATTTGTTATTTTACCGAGCAGCAGAAAAGTCGAACTTACCTTTATGATGCCGCTTTCCTTTAATATTTTAATCCCCTTTGTATAAGAAGAGCCTTCGGGTATCTCTACTTCCTTCCAGTTATCATTCATGGAAACAGGAGTAGATAAATGAATGAAGAGGACAAAACTTGCCAGTATTATAACGCTTAATACTATTGAAACAAATTGAATATAATAAGGGCTGTTTTTTGCTGCATTCATATAATTAGCATGACAAATACTCTGACTAAAATCAAATATCCTATGACCTGTTATTCGGGACTATTCTCATATTATTATAGGGGGGGGGAAATATGGTCTACTCCTTCTTTCGATAATCAGAAAAAAGGAATAGACCCGTCTCGTGGGGGGGGGGAGTCCAATGTCCCTGTATTAATTATTCTTCCTTATTTACTTTGTTTCCAAAGACTCTTGACCTGAAGAGTCCTGAACAATTGTGAGTTCATCCGAGGAAAATACTTTGTCTATGTCAAGGATCATAATGAACTGGTCATCACGTTTTCCCATTCCCTGGATGAATTCGGTATTCAGGCGCGTCCCTATCTTCGGAGCGGGCTCAATCTGGTCAGCCTCAAAATCAAATACTTCCTGTACCGAATCAGCAAGGGCTCCGAGTACGACAATCTCTTCGTCAACTGATACCTCGACTATAATGATGCATGTATTTACTGTCTTCTCCGCTTCTGTCATCCCAAATTTCAATCTTAAATCAACCACAGGCACTACATGCCCTCTCAGATTGATTACACCCTTCATGAATTCAGGCGTCTGCGGCACCTTTGTAACTGTTGTATATTCCAGGACCTCACGCACCTTTGAAATGTCCACAGCAAATTCTTCGCTGTCCAGTTTAAACGTCAGATGCTGGGTTGCTTCTGTTGTTTCCGCTATGCTCATTTATTTACCTCCTTACAAGTAATCAGCTAACCCCGTAGGGGCGTAGCATGCTACGCCCCTACGGATGCTGAATGCTATTTAATATTTTGTAAACTCTGAATCATCTGAATTATTATTAGCTCCCATATCCAGATTAATCCCGTTTGTCTTTTCTGTTTTTACCGTAGCTGAAGGTATTTGAGAAAGATTTATCTTGGTCAAACTTTGCCGTTTAAACTTCTTAATTTCCGCTCTTTTCTTTGTTGAAGTAGTGTTTTGACCATTTGTGTCAATTAAAGTTGCAACAGCTCCCTGCAGCTGTTCTGCCTGGGCTGATAACTCTTCAGCTGTCGAGGACATCTCTTCTGCTGTTCCGGCGTTCTGCTGGATGACCTGGTCAAGTTGCTGGATCGCCTTGTTTACTTGCTCGGCCCCGCCGTTCTGTTCAGCACTCGCAGCGTTTATCTCCTGGACCAGCTCAGCTGTCTTCTGGATATCCGGAACAAGCCTGTTAAGCATTTCACCTGCCTGCTCGGCAACTTCCGTACTTGAAGTAGAAAGGTCACTTATCTCCGCGGCGGCTGCCTGGCTTCTTTCAGCCAGCTTTCTTACTTCTGCTGCTACAACCGCGAAACCCTTGCCGTGTTCACCTGCCCTTGCAGCCTCGATTGCTGCATTCAGTGCAAGGAGGTTGGTCTGCCTTGCGATCTCCTCGATAATTGATATCTTGCCTGCGATCTCTTTCATAGCTACGACCGCCTGTTCAACCGCTTTCCCGCCTTCCCTGGCATCGTTTGAGGCCTTTCCGGCTATCTTGTCGGTCTGCTGAGCATTATCTGAGTTCTGACGGATATTCGCGGCCATCTGTTCCATTGAAGATGACGCTTCTTCTGCTGAGGCTGCCTGCTCTGTTGCACCCTGTGAAGTCTCTTCCGAGCTAGCGCTCATCTGCTGGCTTGCGACAGCTACATTATCAGCAGCGATTTTAATCTCAAGAAGCACACGGGTAATACTCTTTGTTATGAATAAACTGAGTACAACACCAATGAGCAGCGCCACAATAGAAATAATAACAATAATATTCTGTGCCGCTTTTTCATCTTCTTCAGCTTGAAGTGCTGCATTTTGAGTAAATTTCTCAAGCTCATGCATGAAGCCTGTAATTTCAGCATCCAATTTCTCTTCTGATCTTTCTACTTCCTCAGAAAGTTCCTCGGCCTTATGCAAATTGCCTAATCCAAGGTATCTAAAAACTTCTTCTGCAATTTCCACATATTCGTCGTGGTGTTTTGCGATACTACTCAGCATATCAGCCGAATGTGCACCCTCTTTGCGGGCTTCTTCTGTATGACCGCTTCTTATTATCTCTTCCGATAATTTTGAGGCATGTCCTATTTCTTCATCAACTTTTTCATTGTATTTCAAAAACTCATCATGGGAATGAGTTACATTGGCCGCGTCCTTTAATTCTCCGTACTTAAGGCCCCTTTCAAACCATAAAGCCTGTTCAAGCGCGGCTATTTCAACCTCAACAACATAAGTTGTTAAGGGAATGTCCTCTTCTGCAATTGATACTATTTGATTGCCTATGGCACTGAACTTAATAAAGCTGAACATACCGATTGTTATCATCAAGACTATTAGTACAAGTGAGAGCATGAAAACCCTTGCACCTACCTTCATATTGTTAAGAAAATTCATACTATTTCCTCCTTTAATTAAATAAACCATTAGACCTGCAATAAGCAGGATCCCACCAACTATGGCAATCCATGCTGTCACTGAAAGACCGCTTTTACTCTTGTGTGAAAGGCTTGTCCGTTCAGAATGCGTGCTTGATTCCTTGTGGCCTGATTTACTTTTTGGTTTTGAATGTGATTTTGTCTCGTGTCCACCTGATGAGTGACCGCTTGACGATTGAGCACTCGGTGAGTGTCCGTCTGATGCATGTCCACCAGATGAAGCAACACTTGGAGCATGCCCGCTCTGACTCGCAGCAGCCTGATGACCACCACTTGACCCGGATAGTCCTTCAATGTGAGCGAAGACAGGACTCCCGGTCTTTACAGCTATAACACCCCTGTCATTCAACGGCTGTGCCGGCCTTGCATTATGCCCGACTGCTGAAACAAACTTCTTGATCTGTTTCGCGGACACTTCAAGCGGAGTCTGCATAACATACCACTGTACATCTTCACTGCACGGCGGTGTGGTCAATGACCCGCTGAAATGATAATATGAACCATTAGAAGGGAGCAGCTGTGCCCCGTTGATCTTAGCATGGCCTGTCTGTTCATGATTTACCTCACTGGGCATTTCATCCCACAAGGTCTGTATAAACGGATTATGGTTCCCCTTTTTCAGGAAAACACCAACGACCGCCAGCTGCCCCTCATTATTATTATGTACAAAGTGCGCCTGCATATCATAATGTTTACCATTCACAGTATCTTCACTAGGACTGTGAAAATGAAACTGTAAAAGCTTGTACGTCTTTCCGCTTACCCTCATATAACTGTCCGAGGTGTAGTTGACCTGGATCGCATGCCCGTTGTTGAGCATCCTGAGCGGCGTTTCCCTGTAGTCAAATTCAATAGGACCTAGATCAGCTCTCATTGTAGATGATGATGCGATGTTGACTGGTGACTGACTCATACCGAGCTTACATGTTCCGTAAGCAGAGCTGAGGTCTCCCCAGTTTGAGGGGCCTGCAGCGCCTTCGTATGTCCATTGCGCTCCACCGCCTGAAGCATATCCATTAAATGCAAACAGCATTATTGTGGCCATAATCAGTAATACTATGAACCCATTTTTCATCTTACTTTCTACCTCCTTTAAGTAGATTTTTTTATTTCTATTTTTTTTAATGTCATTTTCCCTGCTTTTGTTATGTAAGATTTTTATCGGATCTTTTCCAAGTGTACAATATAGAGAACAACCTACTTCTTTGCATGAGGGAAAGCAACTAATTAAATATAGGTAAATGCCCTATACCCAAAACATAAATACACACAACCACTTAATTTTATTACATAACTACTAAGAGAAGGGGGGGGGGACAGATCTATTCCTTCTTAAATTACTTCCAAATAAAAAGGAATGGACCTGTCTTCAGGGGGTATCCATTATCCCTGTATTTTTTCTTCTTTATTGAAGGACACAAAACAGTTGAAGAAATGAATTTACTTCATCGATGAATGAGCAGCATGTACAATAACTTCCCTGGTGGATTTGAGATTCATCTTCTTTTTTAAGCGCTCAATGTAATTTTCAACCGTTTTATTACTGAGATTAAGTTGCTCCGCAATGGCACTCTTTTTCAAACCCTTCCCCATCAGTTGATATATCTCAAGTTCACGTGTACTGAGAAGTTCTATAGGGGTTTTAACAACTTCACTCTTTCCGGCAATCATTTTGTTCAGGAGTTTTGCGCCTAATTTATCACTGAGGAAAATATTTCCATTCAGGACCTTCCTTAATGCTGATATCACTACTCCGGGCGGCTCCTTTTTCATAATATACCCTTTGGCCCCGGCCTTAAAACAACGTTCAGCATAAACAGATTCATCATGCATCGAAAGCACTAGCACAGGCAATCCGGTATTACTATAATCAATGTCCTCAATAAGCCTCAGCCCGCTGCTGTCTTCGAGTGTAAGGTCAACTATTACAATGTCAGGATGGCCCTCCGCTATCTCCTTTAGTGCACCCTGTACATCTTCAGCCTCCCCGATTACCTCAAGGTCTTTCTGAGTATTAATGAGCTTTGTTAAACCTTCCCTTAAAAGGGGGTGGTCATCTACCAGTAAAATCTTTTTTTTGATTCTCTTTTCTTTAGTTTTAAGTAAGGCCATGTTCTTATTTCCTTTCTTGATGACACCTGTCATATTCCTTTTCAGACAGTGTATCGACAAACGTACATTTCATAGATGTTCCTGTGCCGGCTTTTGACTGGACATTAAGTGATGCACCGATTAAACCGGCCCTGTATTTCATAATTTTCAATCCCATACCAGTTGTTTTTGAAGATGAGGGTATACCTGTCCCATTATCATTCACAGACAATTCGATTTTCTCACCTTTCTTAGTCAGAGAAATTTCAATCTGATCGCACTTACTGTGCTTTACTGCATTAGTAACTGATTCCTGAACAATACGATATAAATGTGATATCACTGTCTTATTCTGATCTGATATTTCAATTTCACATCTAATATCACACTGAACATTGAAAGTCCGGCATATATAGACCGCAAGTTCTTCCAATGCCGCCGCAAAACCCTTACCGTCCGGTTCTACGGGTGATATCCCCTTTAACACTAGAGCAAGCTCTTCGCTCGCCGTATTAATATCAGATGTAATAGCTGCTGTCTCTTTGGAAATATAATCAGATTCATTTTCAAATGTGCATCTGAGTGCCTCTGATTTATACGCAATACTTGTCAGAATCTGACCCAGACCGTCATGCAATTCAGATGCAATACGCTTACGTTCAGCATCTTCAATCTCAAGAACTTCTCTCTCCAGTTTCCGGTACTCAGTAATGTCATTTAAAATACAGTGCGTCCTTATAAAATTCCCGTTACTGTCAAAAGCTATCTGACCGGAAACAGACATTGTCAGTAAAGAACCGTCCTTACATACCATCTTAAACTCAACACCATGGATCTCACCTTCAGTCTTAAAACAGGGGAATTTACTCCTGAATCGCTCTACGTATCCCGGTGCTAAAAAACAAGCAAATGATTTACCTAGGACTTCTGCACGGGAGTATTGCATGCTTTCAAGCCATGCTTCATTCACATCGATCAGACACCCGTTTTTATTAAGTGACTGATAACCCATAGGGGCCTTTTCATAATAAGCCCTGAATTTTTCTTCGCTCTTTTTCAACTTCATCTCAATACTCTTCCGTTCAGTAACATCTTTGAATATCCCTTGAATTATCTTTTTTCCTTTAAACTCAGTGATACTCGTGCTTATTTCCACAGGTGTCCTGGAACCGTCTCTGCGCACTACAAACATATCGTCCGTTATTGCTTTTCCGTATTTAATATGCTCCATAAATATATTTTTGTATCGCTCGACTTCTTCTGCTGGGTGTAGTTCTGACTGATGCATTCCGATTATTTTATCTGCAGGTAAATGGAGCAAAGTCGAAGCCCTTTGGTTTGCTCCTATAATTATTCCAGTCTCAGCATCCGCAATGAATATAGCGTCATTGGCCATCTCAATCAGTTGTCGGTATATCTCCTCAGTTGATTTAAATTCAGCGATTTCTTTCTTAAGCAGCTTGCTTTCCTTAACCAACTCTCTTGTGCGTGCATTAACCTGTTCCTCAATTAGATAATGGAACTGGTTCAATTCCTGATCAAATGTTTTTTTCATATTTTAGTTTTTCCTGAATCCATATCATTCTGATAATCGGACATTTTTCTATTGATCACTATTAAAGCAAATATCGTGCCTTTCAAACGCAGTTGATTTTTAATGGATTTTCAACTTGTTTTGTTTGCGAACGTAAAATATTTGACTTGCATGAAGAATTTTTGACATCTAAGTTTATTTTCAAAGGAAGGTTGAGAGGGAGGATTGCATTTGTGCAACCTCCCTCCCTTGCTACGGGGAAAACTAGCAGATTGAGAAGGGCCTACGCGCCCTATTGAGAAACTGAATAATACAATTATTTATAAGAGCTTTTTTCACCATTATCTTTATTTATTTAGTAATCCACATTTCAAATTAAAAGTTACATATTGTACTGATTATAGATTTCTTTCCTGGTCGGACAGCTGCAAAGAATATAGTTCCCGAAATTGACTTTGTAATTGCAAGGCATATCTTTATCGGCCCTTATAAAGTAGCTCTTTCCACCAAGACAATACTTAAGATCACAGAGACATTCCCCGGTTCCCGACAAACAAGCAAACTCTTTCCTACACCTTGTGGTGCCATTTAATACTTCTTCCTGAATCTCTAATTTCATCATATCCCTACCCCTTTCACTTGTACTCTTTAAAATATGTTTTGTTAATAATTTGATTGGTTGATTAGTTATGATAATGCACATCGCGTGCCAGAAAAGGTCAGTTTTAAACTATTTTGACAGGGGCTTCAAATAAGTCGCAAAAGTGTAAAACAGGGCAGGTATTTGACAACTATTCAAGAAATTTCGTCAACTCATTTTACGACAAAAAGCAATGCTTATACGCTTATAAGTTAACCAGATAATGGAATAATTCTATTTTGGAGCTTAAGCTGTATAGAGGGTATTCATGCTGTATATTCTCTATACAGAGGGGATGTCATATTCCTGCATTTTTTTTCTCAGGGTCACTCTTGTTATTCCCAGAAAATCAGATGCCTGCACCTGATTGCCCTTTGATATTTCGAGCGCCCTGCTAATCAGGTTCTTTTCTACATTCGAAACAATACTTTTATAAATACCGGTTTTTGTTTTTTCAGCCACTGCCCTGTCTACTATACTCTTTATTACATCTGAAAGACCCTGGATATCTTCAGTATATACCTCATCACCCAGCCTAATATCAGTTTCAGATATTATGTCCCCTGTTGCCAATACCAGTGCCCTTCGGATAGCGTTTTCAAGCTCTCTAACATTCCCGGGCCAGTTATATTTCTTAAGTATATTCATAGCTTCTGGTGACATACCTTTTATATGTTTTTCTACATCCTTTCCAGCCCTTGCAATGAAGTACTCAACTAAAATAGGGATGTCCTCTTTTCTTTCCCTGAGAGGACGGATATTTATTGAAAAAACATTCAGCCTGTGAAAGAGGTCTTCCCTGAATCTGCCGTGCTTTACCTCTTCATTCAGGTTTTTGTTGCTTGCTGCTATTATTCGAACATCTGTACTGATTGTTTCACTGCTTCCGACCCGCTCAAATTTTCCATCCTGCAGGATCCTGAGAAACTTGGCCTGAGTTGTGAGGCTCATTTCTCCAATCTCATCAAGAAAAATAACACCTTCATTGCATTGTTCAAACCTTCCTATTCTCCTCTTTTCAGCCCCGGTGAATGCCCCCTTCTCAAAACCGAACAACTCACTTTCCACAACACCATCCGGAAGAGCAGCACAGTTGACAGCAAGAAAAGGTCTGCCCTTTCTTTTACTATGGTTAAAAATGGCCCTGGCGACTATTTCTTTTCCAACACCGCTTTCTCCTGAAATAAGCACAGGGACATCTGAACCCGCAACCTGCCCGACCATTTTGCACACATCAAGAATCGCCTTGCTGTTGCCTACAATCGTCTCTACGTCACCTGAAATAAATTCGGTTTCAGTGCATAGAAATGCCTCATCCTGAAGTCTGGCCGCTGCAATCGCCTTTTCAATGACTTCCTTTAAGTGCATGTCCTCAAAGGGTTTTATCAAATAATCAAATGCGCCTTCCTTCATAGCCTCTATCGCTGTATCAGAATCACTGTAGGCAGTCATCATTACAACCGGGATATTCTTTGTTCTTTCCCTGATTTTTTTCAGCACCTCAAACCCGTCCATTTCAGGCATCCTGACATCAAGGAAAATCATATCTATTTGATTACTATCTGAATCGATAAGCTCCAACGCAGTCATGCCATCTCCTGCCGACAAAACATCATAATCGTCCTCAAACATTCTTCTAAAGGAATATCTTACTGATTCTTCATCATCAATAATAAGAAGTGTGCTCATAAAGGAATCACCACGGTAACAGATGTTCCAATCCCGGTTTTCGAATCCACATGAATCTTACCTGAGTAATTGCTGACTATATTATGTGTCAGCGTAAGTCCCATACCGGTCCCCTTCTTTTTAGTCGTAAAGAAGGGATCAAATATTTTGTTTACATCTTTCCCTGGAATACCTACCCCGGTGTCCTTTATTGTTACATTGAGGTTGTCATCATCAACCGATGTGCTGATTTTAAGAGTTCCCCCAGCACCATCCATAGCATGGACAGCATTAAGGACAAGATTCAGGAAGACCTGTTTAAGGTCATCATGATTTCCATTAATTACCGGGAGTGTCGGGGAAAAAGACTCTTCAAGAGATATTTCAGCCCGGTCCATTACCGGTTTTGTAACAGTAATAACATCTGCCAGAACATTGTTAACATTTACAACTTCCTTTTCAGACCTTTCCGGTATTGTAAATGTCAGAAACTCAGTTATTATCTTGTCAATTCTATTGATTTCTTCTTCAATTACAGCAATATCTTTGCTTGTCAGTGCCTCTTTCTTTTTCATTACAATCTGCATAAGCATCTTAATGGAAGTAAGAGGGTTCTTTATTTCATGGGCAATTCCAGCTGAAAATTCCCCAATGGCATAAAGTTTTTCAGTCCTTATAAGAAGGTCCTGGGCGGATTCAATAGTATTGACAAGTTCCTTGAGTTTTACGGACATTACATTGAAAGATTGGGAAAGTTCTTTGATTTCACCTGTACCTACAACAGGCACCTCAAGACCAAGCTCCCCTCCTGCAACCATTTTAACTCCATCATTCAGAGTAAGTATCGGCCTTAAAAGCCTTCTTGCCAGCCATAGCGCTAACATTACACCGGCAAAAATAATGCCTGCACCGAGCATATAGAATTTTTGCCTTACATCATTAAGGATCTTATATAGAGGTTCCTTGGTTAAGCACAACTTTAAATAACCTATTGAACCCGCTGAATTCGCCATGATCGGCACACTCAAATGGTAAATCGGCAACTCTGCATCTTCAATGATTTCAAACCTGTTTAACGGGTCTTCAAGGTCAATCTGTCTTATCGTCTTCTGATAGTGTTCATTCCTGTATACAGAAGCAACAGCATCTCCCTTTTTATCATAGACAGAAGCGAGTACAATAATGCTTTTTTTGCTTTTGACCGAACCGTCCAGAAGAGAATAAATCGTATGAAACTCTTCATAAAGTAGATGTTCAACCAGACTATGGGATATTAATTCAGCAAGATATTTGCCTTTATTTTTCAGTTCTAGTTCCAGCGTCTTTTTCTCTTCACGCAGTATCATTTCACCAACTGTAATAGTTGTAGCAGCTATTACAATCGCCATTGCAAAAGATATTCTGAAGGCAATACTATTAAAGATATCTTTAAATTTCATTTTAATAGTACTGTGTCCCTTAGCTTTGCGGCATTATTGTAAATAGCAGGATCGGGCAGGACATATTTATCAACCATAATATCTCTGAGTATTTTTTTACCTGCAGGGTCATCAGACATATTAAGAAGTATATTCACAATTTTATCCTTTATTGTTTTGTTAACAGAAGGAGACACAACAAGAGGCGGGATGCCGTAAGCAGGAGAAACTTTAATTATTCTAACTTTATCAATGGCAGGAGACTTCAACCTCTTCATATCATTAAAGATTAGACTGTCTACTGAAGCACCGTCAGCAAGACCAAACGCAACTGATTCAATCGACTTCTCATGACTGGAAGTATAGAAGGTCTTTTTGAAATATCCTTCTGATTTCTCACCTAACTGATGCAACAGGAAGAGTGTATACAACCTACCTGTAAATGAAAGCGGGTCGGTATAAGCATAAACTTTCCCCTTCAATTTTGAGAAATCATCAATTCCACTTTCTTTATTTGTAATTACGTAAGAATTATAACTCGCCTTCCCATTCATAACAGGTGTTACAAGAAGCTCCAGACCAAAATCTTCTCTGCCGTCCAAATAAGCCCCGGTACATGTAAGAGCAAAATCCGCCACACCAGTCCTCAAAAGAGAGTTGACTTCTGAATATGTCCTTCGTTGTTTGAGTTCAATCTCTTCACCTGTTTTGTCCGAAAGATATTTGACAAAATCATTGTAACTTGAGAGCGTTGATGCCGGAGACGCCATAGGAGAAATAGCAAAGAAAATCCCTTTTTCATCACCGGCATAAGCAGTTACAGTAAAAAGAATAATGAGTAGGATTGTAACAATATTTTTGGTAAGGGCCACCAGCATAAACCACCTTTTCTATATTATCATTGTAGGGGCAGGTTTAAAACCTGCCCTTACGTGATTGAATAAAAATAACATATTCAATCGAAAATGACTTCTTTTTTGTGTTTTTATTGACAGAAATTGAGAAAGATAGTAGATTTGATAAACAGGAGGCACTAATGGCAACAGAATATAAACCGGATATTGAATTTGAAAAGCTGCTTGAAGAATCCGTAAAAACACATGGACACCTTTGCCCCGGTCAGGTCCTGGGTGTCAGGATGAGTATGCTTGGGCTTAAATTAGCAGATATAAGTGATCCCAAAGGCAAGGACCGAAAAAAGTTCATTGTCTATGTTGAAATAGACCGCTGCGCAACAGACGCAATCCAGTCAGTTACAGGCTGTAGTCTCGGGAAAAGGTCCCTGAAATTCCTGGATTTCGGTAAAATGGCAGCAACATATGTGAACCTTGAAACCGATAAGGCCGTAAGAGTACTGGCAAGAGAAGATTCAAAAAACAAGGCTAAAAATTATTATCCGGACATAGAAGACAAATACAAATGTCAGCTCGAGGCCTATAAAGTAATGCCGGATAAGGAGCTCTTTGAATGGACAAACGTAAAGGTTGTGATACCGGAAGAGGACATGCCGGGAAGACCTAAACGAAGAATTAAATGCGAAAAGTGCGGTGAATTTGTCCAGGACACAAGAGATGTCAGCGTCGACGATACATTGCTGTGCAAGGCATGCGCAAATGGTACATATTATATAAAACTGTAGGGGCGGGGTGACCCCGCCCCTACATGGATGAAATAATCATCAGCAGCCCCAGGAAAATCAATGTAATCAGAATAATTCGAATATACATCCGCCTGTTTACCCGGTCATACAATTTTAGTCCTGCATAGACTCCTATCAATACAAAGATCGCTGAAACTAAAAAATACTTTATTACCAAGGGACTTGTCAGACCATTTAATGCAAAAAGAACGGTTGTAATCAAACTACTGGAAAAGAAAAATCCGGTAAGTGTTGCTTTTATATGGTCCCTGGACCAGCCGGTAAGCGTCGTATATATAATTACCGGAGGCCCTCCTGCGCCAAAGGCCGACCCGATGAACCCCGTGCAAAAACCTGCTATATACGCCCAGGCACGATGGAGCGCTCTAGGTGCTGGATTAGAAATTAGTGAATAAAAACAATAGATAACAATAAGCAAGCCAAGCAGTAATTTTAGAATATTCGATTCCGCGTTTTTTAAAAAAGTGACACCTATAAATATGCCGGGAAGACTACCGGCAAGAAGAGGCAGAATCTTTTCCCGCTCTATATGATCTCTCAATTTTAAAGAAAGATATGCAGTTATTAGCAGGCTATTCAAAATACAGAGAGGAACAGCGATCTTCAGATCAATGAACATAGTCAAGAGTGGCATTGCCAGGAGGGCAGATCCGAACCCGGATAATCCCTGTATAAATCCTGCCACCAAAAAAATAACGATTATTAATAAAAACGTAACCATAATGTGCCTTTTTATTTAATATGCATTTTCTTTGTTGTATAATAGTTTACTGTAAAGAACATCTCCTTACTTGTCATTATTTAAAAAAACTTTGTTTGTTAATTTATTGATTATTAATAATATACGATGACATGAAAATTGCCAGGTTTAAAAATCCTGTTTCATACAGGTCATTCATTCTGTTCCTGCTACTTACAGTCTTGCCTCTAAACATATCTCACGCGGAAAACAACCATTCAAATGACCTGACCGGCCCCGGATTTACAGACCCGGCATATAAACAGGAAATGCCTGCTGAATGGATAGAGAAACCTGTCAAATACTACCAGGAAGCTATTGGGGCCGATCTTACGGTAACTCTCGATGGTCAGCTGTATCATGCGTGGGAACCGCTTATCAAGGACTATGCGAAAGAGCACAAACTAAATATTGTTATCACTCATGGCACATGCGGACTCTCTGCTGGGAAACTGATTAATAAAGCTGTTGATGTAAGCGCTTTCTGCTGCCCACCCGGAAAGACCGACAGACTGCCTGGTCTCAAATTTCATACACTCGGTATTGCCGCCATAGCGTTACTTGTAAATCCGGACAATCCGGTTGAAAACATAACCATTGATCAGGCCCGTAATATTTTTATGGGAAAACTTTATCGCTGGTCCAGCCTGCTGCCCGCTGAAAACAGCAAGAAAAACAATCTTCGAATTCAGCCGATCGGCCGGCTGCATTGTAAATTGAGGCCGGGCCACTGGCGTTTATTGCTCGATAATGAAGACCTTTTCAGCCCTGCGCTTTTTGAAGTAGGTGCCATTCCGGACATGATTACACAGGTGGCCATTAATCCGGGAGCTATCGGATATGAAATCCTCTGGACGTCCCGTTACTACAGTGACAAAGCAGATCTGAAGTTTTTGAAAGTTAACGGGTACTCTCCCGATAATTCTTCAGACCTCATGTCAGCAAATTACCCGTTATATCGTGTTTACAGTTTCACGACCTGGGAAGACAATAATGTCTCCAAACCTCATGCCAATAAACTGGTTGATTATCTCACACGGAAAACTGAACATCTTGATCCAAAGTACAATTTTGTTCCGACATCACTTCTTAAAAAAGCTGGTTGGAAGTTCAAGGGCAATGAACTTGTCGGAAAACCGGAATAACATCTGAAATGTCATCCAAAAGATCTCTCACAGGATTAGTAGAGCATTTTCATGAACGTACTTCATTGACCTTAAAAATGGTTTTAATGACAGTATGTGTCGGTCTTTTTATGTGGGCATTCCTCGATTACGTTCAGAGCAGCAAATTAAAAAAGATCTTTTATGTTCAATTGTTTGAACAACTCACAAATCTGTCAATGGATGACAGAATACACTTTGATCAAAATATTAACTTTTATCACAAATCAGTCAAGCTTTTCATATCACAAAACAACCTGAGTGATTATGTTGATAAGCAAAGCTGGTCATCAGGAGAACCTGTCCAGGTTAAATATTATGACCGGACTCCACCCTGGCTTCCAAAGCCCTCGGCACTGCGTGTATTCGCAAATCCCCGTTATGCCATGTTGATAGATCCCGAAGGAGTCGTCAGGGAAGTCTACCGTAGCCGATATGACTCAGTACCTCCTGCATCATTACTCCGACCGTCACAACATATTTTTTCCAGCAGCAACAATCAAAGCTTTATTACCAAAATCGATGATACCCTTTACATATTTGCATCAGCGGCTTATCTAAATAACAGCAGGGAACATCAGTCTACCTTAATGCTGGTTTCTCCCATTGACGACGAGTTCCTTACTGCTTCTTCAAGCACTTATTCTCCCGGACATTTAGTAGCACTAGTAACTCCGGACAAAGAGCCACGAATCCTGACAAGCAGCAATATTGAGAAACTCTCTCCAGGCACATCATTGAATGATCTGAACGACCGCTACATTATTACTGGTCAGCAGACTTACGACTATGGCGCTGCAGAGTACATGATCAGGCTAATCTCTTTGATCTCGATGTCGGAAGTCGACAAACTGACACAATCTGTTATTGCAACCGGTCGGCATCAGCGTAATATCATAGCTCCCGTGTTCATATTGATCTTTGCGCTTATTATGCTCTGGATAACAAAGAGGGTTAACCGGTTGAACAAGCATATGTCGGATTTTTCAGAAAATAAACTCGGCATGCAGACACAGGAACTCCAACAGGGTGACCAGCTGATGTTACTTGAAAAACGTTTTGATCTGTTAACAAAAGAAGTCCTTGATGCCCGTGATATGCTGAAAAAACAGGAAGAAGAAAAAACACGCCTGATAGTTGAAAATGCTTTCAATGCAATTATTACTATGGATGAAAAAGGAATAATTACAACCTGGAACCACCAGGCAGAAGTCACCTTTGGATTAACGCACGACCAGGCGATAGGGCAGAAAGTTTCCGAAACAATCATACCACCTTCATATCGTGAGAGTCACGAAAACGGTCTCGAAAATTATCTTGCCACAGGAAGAGGACTGGTTATCAACATGCAGGTACAGCTCACCGCACTTCATAATGACGGACATGAATTTCCTGTTGAAATGTCCGTGTCAGCAGCCCGGTCAGGAAATAGTCAGGTATTCATCGCTGTTATACGGGACATTTCAGAACGAAAGCGTATCGAGGACGAATTAACAAGGCACCGTATGCACCTGAGTGAACTTGTAGATGCAAGGACTGCAGAACTTACAAAAACAAATAAAAAGCTACACTTGGAAATCGCGGAGCGTAAACAGGCTGAAGACAAAAAAGCACAACTTCTCAAGGAGCTTGAGAGTGTTAACCAGGAGCTAAAAGACTTTGCCTATATTGTCTCACATGATTTAAAAGCTCCTCTGCGGGCAATCAGCACACTGGCAAACTGGCTCTCAGTTGATTACAAAGACAAACTCGATGATGAAGGTAAAGAACAGTTACATTTACTGATTAAACGTGCAAGCAGAATGAATGACCTGATTAACGGCATCCTTGAATATTCAAGACTTGGGCGCGTTAAAGAGAAAAAAGTGAAAGTAGACGTAAATGAAATAGTCAAAGAGGTAATAGAGTTCATTGCCCCCCCCGATCATATTGCCATAACCATTGAAAATGAGCTGCCCTCGATAGTTTTCGAAAAAACAAGGATTACCGAAATCTTCCAGAACTTACTAAGCAATGCCATAAAATTCATGGACAAACCTCAGGGAACCGTGACAATTGGCTGCGTTAAATCTAATGGTTACTGGAAATTCAACGTTACCGACAATGGTCCTGGAATAGAAGAAAAGTATTTTGAAAAGATTTTCCAGATTTTTCAGTCACTGTCACCCCGCGATGAACTTGAAAGCACCGGTGTAGGTTTGACACTAATAAAGAAAATCATAACCATGTATAGCGGCAGCGTATGGATTGAATCTAAAATAGACCGGGGCAGCACTTTCTTTTTTACGCTACCTATAATTACTGATGCAAACAGCTCAAGTGAATAAAAAGCAAAATGAGGCTGGGACACATCTTCCGAATTATATACAACCATTAAGTGTGTCAGCAGAAATAATCAAACCAAACAAAAACATATATAGTACAATAGACAAATCGTTACATCTTTTAGAAACACTAATAATTGGAGGTAACTATGAGAGGCAAAAAACCTATTCTTCTTGTAGAAGATGATACCGTTGATGTAATGACGGTGAAACGTGCCCTCAAGGAAATCCATATCACAAACACTCTCGTATCTGTTGGAAATGGTGAAGAAGCACTTGCATATTTGAGAGACGACAAGAATGAAAAGCCATGTATAATCCTCCTGGACCTGAACATGCCCAGAATGAACGGGTTCGAATTCCTGAAAGAGGTAAAACAGGACAGCATATTAAAAATGATACCCGTTGTAGTTTTAACAACATCAAGAGAAGAACAGGACAAAGTAGAGGGCTTTAAATTCAGCATCGCCGGTTATATGATAAAGCCGGTTGATTATCAACAGTTTGTAGAAGTGATAAAGTTCATTAATGTCTACTGGACGTTGAGCGAGCTTCCCTGACAATAATCGAAAACCGGATGACAATATGATGACCAGGATCCTTTTAATAGAAGATGACAAGGTCGACCAGATGGCCTTTACAAGGCTTGTCACGGAAATGGACCTTGCTTACGATTATAAAATAGCAACGTCAGTTAAAAAAGCCAGAGATATACTGGACCTTGGCACATTTGATATTATCATCACTGACTATCTCCTTGGTGACGGCACGGCATTCGATATCCTGAGTTCAGTATCCGCCATACCCATTATCTTTGTCACCGGAGCAGGGGATGAAGAGATCGCTATTAAGGCCATGAAGGCAGGTGCATACGATTATCTGATAAAAGACCAGGAACGCAATTATCTCAAAATCCTGCCCCTGACCGTTGAAAATACTATAAGCCGTAAAAAGGAAAGTGAAAGACTAAGGCTTCTTGAATCTACTGTCGTCAATGCCAATGATGCGGTCATAGTCTTTGAAGCAACGCCGAGTGCCCCTCCCGCAAGACGAATCCTGTATGTGAACAGGGCGTTTACTCAAATGACCGGATACACGTCTGAAGAAGCAACCAATAAATCCCTAAGGTTATTGCAGGGAACCAAGACAAGCCGCACAGAACTTGATAAAATCCTTGATGCATTCGAAACATACGAGAATGTCAGAGTTGAACTCATTAATTACCGCAAAGACGGGACAGAGTTCTGGGTTGAATGCAATATGGTCCCGATTGCCAACGGTAAAAAAACCTACACGCACTGGATATCAATTCAGAGAGATATAACAGACCGCAAGCATGCGGAAGAGGAAAAAGAGACACTGATTAAAGAGATTGAAGCGATCAACCTGGACTTAACTGAATTAAACGAAGAGCTTGAGACAATCGGCGCCGAGAGGACCATGAGCCTGATGGCATTGACCGTGGCAGACAAAATAAGGAACCCGGCGACTGTTATCGGTGGTATAAGTAAACGCATCCTCGAGAAAGAGAGTGTTTCGGATAATTTGAAAAACAACCTTCATACTATCATTAAGGAATCAGACAAACTCGAGGAGATCGTAACCAATTTTGAAACCTTGCTGAAAAGCAGAAAATCAATGTTTAAAAACGATGATATCAACAAGATAGTTGAAAGTGTCGTTTCAATCATAGAACCAGAGGCCGCTCACAAAGGCATAAAGATATCACTGAATATTTCAAAGGAATTCCTGAACATAAACATGCAAAAGCAGCTTTTACGGGTCGCCCTTTTCCATGTGCTTAGAAATGCAGTAGAGGCAACTCCTTCAGGCGGTACAATAGAAGTTGTAACATCAAGGGAAAATAACAATATTGTCCTTTCAATCTCGGATTCAGGCAGCGGTATTCCCAGGGACGACATCAATAAAATTTTCGATACGTATTACAGCACAAAAAAACATGGATTCGGCATGGGCCTGTCGCTCGTGAAACAAATTGTCGTTGAGCATCTCGGAGAGTTAAAAGTTGAGAGCGATGCCGGGAAGGGGGCAACATTTAAAATGATTTTTCCCGTTAGATGGATAGAAAACAGTATAACTTAACAAATACTCTTAGTTTTTATTCTTGAACTTTGATCCTGCTTTTTTAATAAGCTCTTTCATTTCCTGCCATATCTCATCTGTACCGTACTTGAGTTCTTCCCATGTTTCCCCGCTCGCTTCTTCCAGGGCCCGGATCCTTCTTTTTATATCTACGGCCCTTGTCTGCAGCTCTTCCATTATTTTATGGTACTCTTCCTTGATCTTTGCTTCAGGACCTTCAAATCTTTCCCTGAACTTATCAATCTCAACAGACCATTCCTTGAGCTTTGCTTCCAGTTTTTCTATATATTCTTTTTTTGATTCCTTGCTCATAATCCCCCCAATTTCAAAGACAGGCATCAATAGAATTCTATCAAATACAGAATGGAAGTCAATCCTCTGCATAGACTCTATTTATTCATCCACTCATCCATGACCGATTCAAGGGCATACAGAGGCAAGGCCCCTTTTTCAAGAAGTCTGTCATGAAATCCTTTTATATCAAAGTCCCGGCCCATAACGTCCTTTGCCTTTTCCCTTAACTCGAGTATTTTCAATTCACCGATCTTATATGCAAGTGCCTGCCCCGGCATTGAAATATAACGGTCAACCTCTACTTCGATCTCATGCTCCTCTTCTCCGGAATTTTCAAGGCAATATGCTATCGCTTCCTCACGGCCCCACTTGTAATAATGAAGCCCCGTGTCCACAACAAGCCTGACTGCCCTCCATATCTCAAAATTGAGCCTTCCGTATTCAGCGAAATCATCCATATAAAATCCCATTTCACCGGCAAGCTTCTCCGCGTACAGGGCCCACCCTTCTATATAGGCAGTAGAACCTTCATACTTTCTGAAATCAGGAAGGTCCTGCTGTTCCTGCATAATAGCGATCTGAAGGTGGTGGCCCGGAACAGCCTCATGATAAGAGAGGGCCTCCATAAAAAACGTCGGCCTCTGTTCAGGCTTGTATGTATTGGCGTAAAAGTAACCGGGTCTCGAAAAGTCCCTTGGAGGCGGATAATAATAGGCAGCGGGCGCAGATTGCTCCCTGTATTTTTCAATCTCTTTAATATCGTATTCCGCTTTAGGAAGTCTGCCGAAGAAATCCGGGAGTTTTGAGTCCATACGTTCGAGTATCCGGCGGTAGCCTTCCAGGATGTCCTCTCTATTTTCGGGATAGATGTCTTTCATCCCCTTGACGTGGCCGGTAAATTCTCTTATGCTCCCGTTAAATCCGATTTTTTCCATAATGCTCTTTATCTGACCGCCTATCCTTTCGACCTCTTTTTTGCCGATCTCATGTATCTCTTCAGGTGAAAGTTCCGTTGTTGTATGATAGTGGGCATAAAAGCGGTAGATGTCGGCACCATCAGGAAGGGTCCAGACACCCTCTTCTTCCCTGCAGTGTTTCATATATTCATCGGTCAGATATATATAGAGTTTTTTGTACGCCGGAGTCACAGCAGTTGAAATGAGTTCATTTACCCTTTCTTTAATGTCTTTTTTCTCCTCGTCTGAAAAGCCGTCTTTCATTGTTAAGGCAGGCACGAACATGGGGTGGTCCTCAGTCTGGAATTTTGTAAACGTCTCTACCTGCCACGCTGTAAGTTCCATGCATTTTTTAAAGGCTGTTATCTTAAGTTCTATCCCCTTTTCCAGAAGTCCTATTACCTGGTCTATCTGGCGTGGGAAAGCCCTTAAACGTTGAATATAGCTCTCAAAGTCATTCAGTGTCTTAAAAGGATGAAACTCCGTAATCTGCGGGAAATCAAGATGCGGCCCCTGCATCTGGTCTAAAGGCAGGTAACGGACCTTTAACCGGTACATTTCGATGTGGGTGTTAAGGGTCTTTTTCAAAAGCTCGTTATTAAGTCTGTCCTCCAGAGAGAGCTGCGCGTTGTCAATCTTGTCCATTTTAGCCAGAAGGTCCTTAAAGAAAATGACTTCAGCAGACGCTGCTTCTTCGGAAAGGTCCTCAAGCTTATCATTATATCGATGGTCACCTATATAGGTCGCGAAAGTAGGTGTATTTTTCAGAATGTATTCCCAGTAATCGTGCAGATAATTATTAAGCACTTCGTTTTTATTTTGCATAGATGGTCATTACCCGGGCGATATATAAATTGCCCTCATGTTTAAGTTAACAATTACTATTCAAACTGAGATTTCAGATTAACAAACTCTTCTTTCAGTTCGTTAAATTCTTTGCGGAGCCCGGAAAGCTCGTCTTCAAGTTTTTCGATCCTTTCATTTTCAGCCCGCACCTGCCGTGTCGCTACCTCTTCCGGCGCAGATAAATCAAGCTCTTTGATCTCCGGCTCTCCTGAGAGGAGATGCATATAGCGACGCTCTTTTCTGCCGGCCTGGCGAGGAAGCTTAACGATCATAGGCCCTTCACTGCTCATCAAATCATTCAGGACGTCCTCGACTTCATTCAGGTTGTCAAACCTATTAATACGTTCCGAGCGTCCCCGGACTTCACCGGTAGTCTGCGGACCACGCAGCATGAGAATGCACATGACAGCGACTTTTTCACGTGAAAGTTTCAATTTCTCATCAAATATATGTCTGTATTTAGGCACGCGGCTGTCGGCCTTATAAATCTTTTCTATGAAACCATTCGACTGCAGACTGTCAAGACCACGAACAACTGTCGTATCCTCATATGAAACAACCGGATCACGGTTGGACTTCTGGTTGCAGGCATTCGTCAGGGCGTTTAATGTAAGGGGATAATAATCAGGGGTGGTACTTTCTTTTTCAATCAAACAGCCCAGAATCCGCACTTCGACATCACTCAGCAATATATCCATGTCTTATTCCTCACAGTTTTTAGATTGTTACTCCTTAATATCATATGCGCCCGGCATAATCAATATCAAGAGGCAAGTACGGCTGAATCGGTCACTTATTTTTCGATTGCACTTTTGTCCCTCTGTTGCATATGATATCTGAATATAAATCGGGCATTGTAAAAAGCAAGGGAGGAAACATCATGGGGAATAAAATACTCTTCTTTTCATTAATTTTTGTATTCACTTTAGTACTTTCATGCAAACCCGGCCAGGATACCGGGCAATCAAAAAATCCATCTCAAACTCCTGAGCAGTCCGTAACTACATCACCGGGTGTTTCAGCTCCTACTCCTGAAAAACCTGAAACAGCCAAGCCGATTATTGAAACGGTAGAGCAGAAAGTTGTTGTTGAAAATGAGAGTTCGAAGGACTTCATGACCCTTGGGGTTTCCTATGCTAAAGAAGGAAGATTCGAAGAAGCAATCGAGACGTACAAACATGCCATACAGCTGCTTGAATCAGATGCCGCAAAGATATATTACAATCTTGCTTATGCACATATAATGGTTAATGACGAAACATCCGCTTTTAACGAATATAAGCATCTCAGGACCATAGACCCTGTATCAGCAGACATGCTTTACGAATTCAGCACGAAAAAGGCACTTGCAGATCAGAACAACAGATTCTTTATTCAGATCGGGGCCTATAAAATCAGTGACAATGCAGAAGTGATGCTTGAAAAATTAAAGGCACACACCCTGTACGCCTTTATCCACAAGGAAGACAGCTTCAACAAAGTACGGCTCGCAGGCTTAAAAACAATGCGGGATGGCAAGACAATCATGAAGTCCCTAAACAGGGAGTTGAAGGTACAGCCCTTTCTGCTGAATCATCAGCATTGAATAGAAATCCCTGAAGACATTAATACAGATGAAGACTTCATCATGTTATCGGTAATCTTAAGAGTATATAGAATTACTGATTACCCCTATTTGTCAATAAATACGGTTAGTTCAACATTGGGCGAAATTGTGCAAAAAAGAGTAATATCACACACTGCTACAAAATGACAACCCTCCATATGTTTAATTTATTTACATATTAGTAAAAGTTATTTACAGGTATGATTATTGCTTAATAATCCAAAGAAAATAAAATTAGTCTTAAGGGGAGGTATTATGAAAGAGACAAAATATGAGCAAGAAGATGAAGTGGCTACAGCATTTTCTTTAATGACAATATTTTTCGTATTGTTATCTATCGTACCTATAGCACTTAGCTTCTAAGAATATAACTCACGCTGAAAAATCAACAAAAGGGTATGGGCTAACCATACCCTTTTGGCTCACTTATTAACAAACAACCTTACCTGCACCCGGACACATCCGACGGAAGGACAGCTTCTTCCATTCTATTCTCCAAAGACTTCTTGTACATTTTCATCGCCTCCTCCTTATCTCCCTTCAATTCATACGCCCTTCCGAGTTCATAGAAAACCATGTGAGGATTTGGATTGTCGGCAATAGCCGAAGTCAGCACTTTGATTGCTTTATCACTTTCACCTTTAAGGACAAGCGCACCGCCAAGTCCTGTAATTGCATCAAAAGAAAAAGGTGAGAGTTCCAGTGCTTTTTCAAACTCCTTCATCGAACTGTCCGCTTCACCCTGTTCAAGAAAAATGAACCCGAGGAGTATATGGGTACGGACAATATCATCCCTCGCAGCAATAGACTCCCGCGCAGCTTCCACTGCATATTCAATAAACCCTATCTCCATAAACCTCAGAGCAAGATTATACTTTCTCCACGCAATAAGCTCCGATATATCCATGTGATGCATACGGTATGAAATAATTTCCTGCATTTCCTCTTCATCTATTTCTCCAAGAATAAATCGTAGGTGTCCTTCTATCAATTTCTTGTATGTCAGAGGATGTCCCGGCAGAGCATAAGCAATTTTCAGTCCCCTATCAATTATTATTGTTGAAGGATAAACAAGGACACCATAATCTCCGTAAGCTTTCCTTTTATTATCCAGCAAAACAGGCAAAGTTACTTTGTGTTTTTTAAGGAATTCCTTAATATCCGCTGAATTCTCATAATCCGCTGTCAACCCAAAAACCAGAACTCCCTTGTCACGATAGCGCGGGAAAATGTTCTGCCAGTCCTTCAGCGCCTTAATAGAGCGCTTGTGTTCCTTTTCCCAATAAATGAGTACTACTATATTATGACTGTGTTCGCTTAAGGACACATACTCTCCATCAACGGACATCAGGGTAAAATCCGGCGCAATATCACCTGATGAGACGCCTATGGCATAAGCATGAGCAGCAACTAAAATGAAGATAAAAAAAAATACAGACAAATATGGATTATTTTATACAATAATATCACCTTGTCTCAGATATGGGTCCCTGTTTTTTGGCATTTAATTTATTTTATATTCTGAATAGTACTTTCCAGTTCCTTCGAATCATAGATGACATAATTACTGGTTATCCTGGCCATTTCTCTGTAAAAGGACATATCTGCTTCAGAAATGATTTTTTCACAAAATAGGGGGACCCATTTTATCAAATGTTCCTCAACAAATTTTTTCTCCATCTTAAGGCAATAAAGGGCCTCGGCATTATTGTTTTCGTCCCAGGCCTGCGCCTCACGCTTTGCAGCTTCCTGCATAAATTCCAGTTCCACGCTGATATGATCAGGCAAACCTGAATATTCAGTTTTATATTTCAATCCGGCTGTTTCAATGAATTTTTTCACCTCAACCGTTGAGCCGCCCCATAAACTGCCCCAGTCACCGTCATCTCTTTCATAATGTATAGACTCATGAGGTGAGATGTGCTTGCCCGGACCCAGAAACAACCGGGTATACTCTATAGCAAGATCTTCAATTACATCGTCTTCAGCTTTCTTATAAAAATCATCCTCAAGGTTTGCACCAAGGTCTGATAACATGGAAAGAAATGACTCTTCCCTGATATTTTTCAACAATGCTTCTGTCAATTCAACGCGATAAATAAGAGCAAGAAAGCCATATATGCTGCTTCGCTGCATGGCTGTTTCAAACATTGTATTCTGCTTTTGAATTTTGTTCATGACTACCCTTTCAAATTAATAAGTTGATTTATACAGTGTTTTTTTCAAAGCAGGCATAGGACTATCGCCCCTCCCGTATCGGGAGGGGCAATTGCCTGATATGCCAATGATACTTTACGCTTTTCTTACCGTAACAACAGTGTCGTTCCAGCGCTGGAACCCACCGAGCCGGTCACCCCTGTTAGGTATTACCTGGTTGGGGTGCGAACCGTGCCAATTCCAGTGGATGTTCTTGTCATCAGGGTCACTTCTGCCGTCAGGTGCCTTATTCCCGGATGCATACCTTCCGTACTGAGTATGGCCCATATGGTGTGAAATGTGGATATGGCCAGGTTGGGCGTTCTCTGTCACATGCGCGCGAGTTTCCATCTCACCGATTGAAGACTTGACCTTGATCTTGTCTCCGTCCATGATTCCCCTGGATCCCGCATCCTTCGGGTTTATCCAGGCATGGTTGTTCGGGTAGATCTCTGTCAGGAACTTGTTGTTCTGGGTACGGGAATGGGTCTGAACACAGACCTTGTAGGTCGTAAGATGCATATCCTTCGAACCCATGTTCTTCTGGTTCGGTGCCGGAATCCATTCGGGAAGTGCATTATATCCCGCATCCTTTATAGGCTGTGACCAGAGTTCCATGTAGCCAGACTTGTTGATCTTGTCGGGCTTGAAACCGGCAATAAGCTTGTCACCCATCTTGGTGGCAAC
>PJEL010000245.1_pt1 | contig 65349 bp, 90 predicted proteins | sample 1853271 | NCBI WGS metagenome assembly PJEL01 (sample SAMN08108733, study PRJNA415343) | Invertebrate metagenome, whole genome shotgun sequencing project. | host: Globobulimina | place: Sweden: Gullmar Fjord | collected 2015-08
GGTGACGATTATTACGCTTTTGCTCGGCGTTGTTGTCAGTATTGCCAGCGACATGAAGGGGGATTTAAAGGTTGCTCTGTATAAAACAGATAGCAACAAAGAACAAGGAGACAGCAATAAGGAGCAAATTGTTGAGAACGTAATTTCTATCAGAAGGTTAAAGGCTACAGATGTTGAGTATGACAAACGGCTTTGCAACATAGAGGATATTGTCCAATGATCTATACTCATTATTCACAAGCCCCTTGGGATGAGGAAAGGTGGCCCAATTTCCACCCTTCTGAAAAACAGCTGCATTGTGCTTGTTGTGGGGAATATTACCACGATGATGAGACTATGGACATGCTCCAAGCTGCCCGTAATATTCTAAGGGCACCGATAACGCTTAATTCAGGCCACCGCTGCGTTTTATGGAACTCCCACCCCGACGTAGGGGGTTCAGAGAAAAGCGAGCATCTACGCATAGCCTTCGACGTAAAAATAGGTAATCATGATCCTGCCAAATTATTATCTGCTCTGAAACGAGCCGGGTTTACTACTTTCGGGTATTATACGAGGTTTATTCATACGGATAAAAGGGCTAACAGGAAGTGGTATGGGCCTGGTGGATTTGGATTCTGGAAGGATATTATAGGATGAAAACAAGGGTACCCCATTCCAGGGTACCCTTGTTTATCACTAAGGAACTTGATAAATTATCCCTATACCTAAAATAGCAGTTTGGATGGCTTGGTGGCAGGTGCCGCAGAAGAACAGGGTGTTTCCCTCGCGATCCCGGTATTCATGCCTCATGATCTCTCGCTCCTTGTCATCCCTTGTGACAATCATTATAGATCGAAAATGTTCCTTACCTACGTTTTGATGCAGATCACAAATATCATTAAAGCAAAATTTCTGCTTACCCATCACTCTCCTCCGCAACAGCACAAGAAATAACAGTTAACCGCTTCTCTTCATCGTACCCACACGATAACACGGCCCCGTTCTCAGCAGCCTTCATATTAACGTCTGGGATCTCGATTCTACCTTGTGGCTGCATATCTGCTGTAGCATACAATAGGCGTTGAACGGCGTGGACTTCAGATTGCATCTGCTCGGCATCGACTTCCGCCTTTTTCATCTTGTCGATAATCCCCTGCAGATTGTTGTTTCTCTCAAGGAGGGCTTTATTAAGTCGCTCCATTTCATCGAGCTTGTTTCTTAACGTTCTGTTTGATCCCATGATTGCTCCTGTTTGTTGTTTATATTTTTGCCGCGCTTTCCGCTAATTTTTTAGAGTAGTACCAGTTTTTCATGCGAAATCCGTTCCTTTTTGCAAAGCCCTGGATACTGTTCACTGGCATTTTTTCGATAATAGTGCCAATAGGTGGCAAAAGAGTTTTGTGGGAATACATAAAGTGCTTTACAACTCGTTTGGGTACTTTTCTATCCATCATAAAGCTATCGTCGACAACCTGATATATAGTTTGCCCCTGCTTTAAACTTTTTGCGGTTGGGTGTTTTCTCTTTGCCATGGGGGGGGTAGACTCCTTATTTTAAATCCAAGCCAATATTATCAATCTCGTCCTGAGCTTCTTCCTTTAACTTTAACATTTTTTCATGTAGTCCCATTTTTACGTCCCGCACCTTTCGACACAACTGGATCACATGCTCACGATCAGAAGGCTCATATGCCCTAATAATAGAATGCTTGGAGACTTGTGTTATGTGTCCAAAAATACAGGTAGTTCTTACTTGATTGGCTGTTTCTTTTATAACGATCCCCGCATCTATCGTTATAACTTCTCTATGAAAAGCAGAACTCCCCTTGTATGTGATGATTTTTCCAATCATAATCACTCCTTTTTAAATTAAAGAAACCCCGCTCAAGCCTGGATCAGCAAAGGTTTTCCCTTTCGTTACTTGAGCAGGGTTAATAAAAAGTAACGAGAAACAGCAATCAGTCTATTTTCGCTACCTACTCCCTCAACAACATTAGGAACTGTCACTGTTAATAAATGTCGTTAGGATGTTTCTAAAATATTTCGCTTTTATCGATTTCTTCAAGGTCGATTTTCAGCACCTTCCCTTCTTTTGTATGAACCCTGAACCCGGCGCTATCCCCAACATCTTGAGGAAAAACCCCGGTAGTTGGGTAGTGCTTTTTCAGGATCTTTGCTGCATTTTTTCTGATTTCTTCAAGGGCTGGGTTATCCATTATGTATCCCTGGTTGATACTGGTTTAAATTCCGGTGGTATATGGCAAGCGTATGAGGTGCAATTTTTTCCGTAATTAGCATGCGGGGGTCTTCTTGTTGCGCACCCGCCTAACACTATAATAAATGTCACCAACAATATTGTTATTTTAATTTTCATATCTCTTCTCAAAAAAGCCCCGGCAATGCAAGCTGTGCTATATAACGAGGGAACCGGGGCTTTTAACGCACTAAAATTTTCAGTTTTATATGTCTACTCGATTAATTATAACCCTTGTTAACGGGAAGGGCGCATTTTGACCTCCTTTAAAAAAGAATTCCGATATTTTAAAGTAGCCCGCCTATCGGGTTGGCTGGTCGGCCATTTGGCCATTTACTACCCAAAATCCCCGCCCCTAATTAAAGGGTAACGGGGTGCACCTGCAAAGCGCTCACTGGCTTTCTGTCGTCGGTGCTGGATCACACAGATCCTATTGAATTTGTTTGGTGGCTATTGCCAATGTTGGTGTTTTATCATAGGCTCTCCTGGTTGAATACCAACAAATTTATATCTCCCCATGTTGGTGTTGGGTAATTGTCTGGTTAATCAGGAATAACTTTCACCCCGCAGAATGGGCAGTGCGACAAAGCCATGCTAATTTTATCTGTTTTCTTTTTCTTGTTCCCATTTTTAAAAGTGTGGATATATGTGTGTTCCATTGGCATTATTGGGCGATGCTGGAGCACATTGTCTTTTCCCATCATAAACCCATATCCTTTAAGGTGGATTTCGTGGTTGTCACCAGGCTCATCTTTGTATTTTTCGATTAACTTTTTTTCTACTTCTTGTTTACAATTGCACATATAAATTGCTCCATTTTTATGATTTAAAATAACTATCAATCGTTTTGCTTACACTCTATTATATACGACTGCAGTCAATTTCTTTTACAATACTTTGTCTTTTTTTCATTTTAAACGTAAATAACTTGTCGGCCACTTCCATAATATCCTCACGGCTCGCCCTTTCATCTGCAACCATAACGATCTGGAGCCCTGGCCAACCTTTCTCTGGTCTTGGTTGGCAAATTTCCCTTAACATCGCCAAGGCTCTCTTGTTGGCCTCTGCCCCCTTGAGATGTTTAAACGGCTCGTCAAGCCATATGCAAGGGCGGTTCCTGGGGTTTCTTAATGACCACAAGGCAGGGCGGAGGGCCATCCCGGCAATATCTACAGGCCCAAGCCCGGTGTTTTCTTTCGGGTTGATCCTGACGCCATCCCTGACGAACCAAAAATCAACTTCTGTTTTTGAGCGCTTGATCTCAAAAGACACTTCAAAGTCATAGGCATCATCAAAGACGCTCTGTAGGGCTAGTTTCGGCAGTTCTGATAATTGGTATGTAAGCTCGTCCTGGGTGCTTTGCGCAACGTGCTGGATAAGAACCTGAGCTTTTTCGGCGTTCCTGAGTTCCCGGCGAAATTTACGGGCGTTATTATTGGCAGAGGAAAGATTACCCTGGATGGTTTCGCGTTTGCCTTTTAACTGCTCGATACGTTTTTTATATTTTTGGATCATTATCGCTTACCTCGATAAACTCTACATAATCAATATCCCAGGCTCCGTTTTCCATGTCTTGGGAGGCTGATACAGAAAAGGTGTATAGTTTTTGATCTTCTATATTATCTAACATTTTTGGCTCATCGTTTATTACTTCTTGAAGATGATCAAAAAACCACAAGCATTTATCGCAGCCGGAGCAGGATTTCTTTTTAAGTAGCCTTAGCTCTTTTGATGATTTTATCTTCCCTTTCCCGTCTGTGAAGATATTTTCATAACCACGAAACACCAACCCTTTACATTTATCTTTCTTGGGCTTGCTGGGAGTCGCTATCGATAAAATCATCACTCACCCCAATCATAATCAGATTCAAGAGCTTTCAAATTGACCTCAAGTTCCTTTTCGAGCCTGGTAACGTTTCGCTCTTCCTTTTTGATTTGCTTTTCAGCATCGGCAATACTTTTGCACCCTTCGTCCTGGAGCTGCTTCAATAGCTGTTTCTTTTCACCGTTAAGTTCCGCCAGTTCGGTTTTCCTATCTTGTACTTTTTTTAGCATTGCTTTGATTTTCTTTTCCATAGCTCATCCTATTCGTATGTGAAGTAATCTGCTATTGCATTCCAGTAAGGCATGTTGTTTCTTCTGATACAGCCGTCATATCCAAAAATATAATCTAAATGAAGATCATTAATAATATGAGCTAAATTCAATCTTATTCTAAGCCTTTGCATCACAAACCCTCATAATAAGTCCAAATTTTATCTTTAACGGCTTTGGTTATCAGGTCATCGTTAACCGCAGCCTCTAAATTATCGTGGAAATTAATCCCGCTAACAACCTGCTCTCCTAATTTCTCAACAAAAGCGTCAAGGCGGGTTTCTTTATTCTTTTTGATGTCGATATGATCCCGGCTGATAACACCCTGTTCAATCGGGATGTAAACGCGCTTAATGGTATTGGTTTCGGAGTACCACAGGAATACACATGGCTTATGATCTACCTGATCCGCATCGTTCCGCATGAAGGAGCCAGGGTTAACCAAAACGCGCCCTTCTTTTTCTAAGGTGAATGTTTGGTGATTATGTCCGGTAAGAATAAGATCGTAATCAGGCAATAGATCCATAACTTCTTTTGCTGAGTATCCTTCGCAGCCTGGGAACGGTTCAAACTCTTCATAAACCATGGCGTGGACGAGGGCGATTGCCGGGCCGTCTACTTTAAATCTTTCCTCTTGCTTTAGATTGTGCCCCCATTCAAACCCTGCTATATAAGCCCCTGTAACGCTTAATATTTCTGTGTACAACAAATACCCGCCTTCATAATGGGTTAACTTCCTTGCCATTTCTAAAACAGCCATTGCCGAATTGGTATAATTTTCGTAGGACTTGCCAGGCAGATCATGATTTCCTGGAACGGTGTGAAAGGATTTTGGGAGGTTGTAACCAGCCCATCTTGTCAACTGGTTGCTGGGATTGGCTTTGTATTTTTTATCGAATAAATCGCCAGAGTCCAGCACAGGGCAATTATGCTCATCCGCCAACTCTCTTAACCAATCCATCTTCTTTTGTTGGGTTTCCCAGTGGTTATCTGTTCGGCAGGTTGGCTGGAAAGCCCTTATTTCAATATCACCTGTCAATATTGCGTCTGCTTGTTTCATAATTTATTCCCGCACTCAGTACAGATATTTGGGATTTCGGCTTGAAGAGTTTTTAACTCTTCCTCACCAGTTTTTACATCCTGCTCTATTATATCCAAACGCCCCAATATTTGGTCGAGGTTATCTAGCTTTTTATCAAGGGCCAGTAATTCATTATTCTTTGCCGTTAACAACTCCAACCTTTCCTCTGCCTTGTCGTAATTATCCTTTTTTATGTACTTTTCGACAAGATGAAGCCCAATAGATATGTTCTTTAGCTTGTTAATCCTGTTTCCCGCCTCAGCAATAGCCGAAATTTGAACGGTTAGCGCCTCAAGGGCACTTTGGGCCTCAAGAAGCTTTTCACCTTGTCTAAGGCTATCCTCGACTGTTTTAAGCTTATCGACAGAATCCCGGAGCCCAATAACCCTAGAGTTAGATAACCCTAATGTTATTCCTTTAAAGTCAATTGCATCAACAGCCAGCTCCATCGCTTCAATATCTGGTAACTCTTCAAGCTTTTCCTTTTCTGATTTGGCTATTGCCTTTTCTGTTTCCCAGGATTTTTTAAGCTTCCCCCAATCCTTCTTGGCATTATCAAGAGTAGTATCAATTTCATCTAGCCCGGCAATCTTGTTTAATATCCTCCCCCTTTCTCCAGCACTTTCAAACATGAGGAAAGCTCTTTCGATTTGAGTCTGGATATTAACACTGTCCATATCGAGCAATTCAGCGATATCGGCAGGAACAGAGGTACCAGCATTAACAGGGTCGTTATCATTTAGCTGGTAAGTGTTATCGGATTTTCCCCTTGTTCTTTTGAGGGTAAAAGCGGACTTATCGTCATTAACAAAATCGCCAGTAATAACGGTAGTTCCATCCCAGTAAAGCGGCCTCATCCATTCCCCACCGGGTTTATTTTGCGTTAACAGTTTGAAAGCCCGGAAAACAGAGGATTTGCCACGGTCAGATTCACCGACAAAAACATTCAAGCCGGGGTGGAAATCAAACTTTGTTTTTTTGTGCCCTTCGAAGTTCTCAAGGGTTAATTTGTTAATCATGCCTTCCTCAATGGTGTATTTTCATCCATTTTATCGCAAAGTAACCAGTCAATTTCATCATTTTGTCCTGAGCCGTCTTCGCTTTAAAGTTCTCGTCTTGCATTTGTCTTTTTTGCAAACAAACCAAGCTTCCTTTAGCCACCCTTGATTCACCAGAAGCAAACCCGATTAATATTTCATCTTCTGTATTTGGCGGCAGGCGCTTATTGATATCTACCCACATGCGCTTGAATAATTCTTTTTTGTTGGCCATTATTTCGAATAAAATTTAGGTTCGATTTCGTATTGCTCAAAAAGGGCTTTTAACTTAACAGTTAATTTCCCACTCTTTGGGTACTCAGGGAATTTTGCTCTGCCGTTGTATTCTTTCCTTAACTTATTATAGCTAATCTTCATCAATTTCGGCTCTTTTTCTTTTTCGCTTGGGTGTAAATATGGTAATTGATCAGCCTTTAAATAACGAATAATCCGCCTGAGAACTCGTGGTAATTGCTGCTGGCTAATCCCATATCGAACACAATTGTTTTCACACTTAGCCAAAAAGATATTACAAGGAGAACACAGTACCGCTCTTATTTGGCCTGTTCCTTTGATCCTCTTTTTGTGATGGTGATCAAGAACAGGATGAATAATTATTTTGCCGCAAATAGGGCATCTGTGGTTTTGTTCTTTTAATAATTTGTCACGGAGCGGGGCTATGTCTTTTTGCTTGAGTTGGGTTATCAAATTACCACCTAAACATTTCAGCAAAATCATTCACTTGTTTTGCCATCCTATCAAATCCGTACAAATCACATACAGCCAAGAACCCATTAGGATCAAATTTATCGTCAACAAGCTCCATTGGCTTTGTTTTGGGATGAGGTAGATTAACGAGAATCCCGTTCTGTCTCCTCATCTTCCTTTTTTCAGCGCTTATAACTTGGTAAGCAATTGTCGACTTGCCAAGAGTCCCGTTTAAATACTTAACAGCCGTAGCATTGCCGACCATATGTACCCCTGGCACTGTATCGCTATTGCACCCTGCGATTTGCTTAACTGTACGCCATTCCCTTGGAGGGATATCGTACAGCCTCCTAAACGCTTTCTCATTGATTGTCTTCTTGGTTCCGGGGCTGTGCCAAGTGCATTCGTCAGTTAATTGCAAAAGATCCTCGTCCCCGGTTATTATGACAAATTTATGAGGATTATCCCGAACCAATCTACCAAGAATATCATCCCCTTCCAACCCTGTTTGCATAAACGAGTTATTGAAGCCAAGGGTTGGGATTACTATTTTCCTGCAAATTTCGATCTGCCTGGATACCTCAGCTCGCTCTTCCTTCTCTTTTGGGGTGGCCTTGCTTACCCTATCCTTGTAACCTTTAAAATGGCGCTTCCTATGGCTCTTCCGGCTATCAAAGGCAAAGACAGGAGCATCTGTGGCGAATTTCCTTGAGTAATACAAAATAGAGGTAAGGAAGCTATGTATGCTCCCAGTCCCTTCATTATTGTACGACATGCCCCTGGTTGAGTGGAAGCCCCGCCAACAGATATAATTTACATCGATCCCTAAGTACTTCATATTTCGTTTTGGATTGCTTTGTGTAAGCCGTTAACAGACAACAGCGGTTGTTTTTGGAATATTTGTCGGGACAATTCTTCGTGCTCGGCAATCAACATGAATTTGGATAAGTGTGGAACTGTATCACCAAAATATAATCTACTCCAGTAATCAAATCTTTTCCTGCCCCAATCATTAAGCTTTGCATTTGCTCTGGCTCCAAAATTAACGACCTTATCGATATCCTTAATTGAGCAATGTGGCTCCATGCTATCTCCTTTTCGGCTTACGCAGTCTCTTAAATTTCTCTTGGATTTCTTCCCACAAGTCGATAACCGCTTCCCGTAGTTCTAATTCCAACCCATCCTCTTCGATAGTATCAACAGCGTCTGTAATGCTATTGTCTCCAGTCCAGTATTTAGAACCGGGAGTAAATTTCTTCAAGTACTGTAAATTAGCGGTTACGTCATCAATTCCATAATCAATAACGATTTGGATCTCAGCAGCTCCTTTTTGCCCGGAAACTGTATTTTTAATAATTTTAATTCTGGAATGGTGGCCGTATTCAACATAAACCTTTTTGCCGTTAATTGTCTTTTCATCTCTGAGCTTTTTGGCTGGGGTTATTTCGAGCCGAAGAGAAGCGGCATGCGGAACAGCATTACCTCCAGGGGTAACATACTTGGGGTCGAAATCCGTTTTGGCTTTTTGGTTATCCCTCACTTGGTTGCTTCCAACAACAAGCCAATTGTTTGAGGTTATCTTTGGGGCTAGTTTTCTCATCCATTGAGAAAACTCCTTGGCTCTTGAAGAACCACGCTTGTCAATATCCTCATCCCCTTTTTCTAGCTCCCCACATAGCTGCGCAAAGGAATCAATAAAAACACCATGGACAGGTTTATTTTCAAGGTCAAAATCCGAGCAATCATCGCTTAATTCACATTCTCTACATTTCTTTTTTCGCCTGTTATATTCGCCCATGCATTCCGATCCGTCTGGCTTCCAGGTCATAAGCGGTAAGAAAACATCGCCTATTTGTTCAGGCACCCCAAACTCACAATCTTCAACAGAGAAATCAAATATTTCTGCAAATTTTTTGCTTAACCTGGCCTCTGCATCGTAAAATTTAACTTTCCCTTTTTGGCGCTGGATACCTCCGGCTATTTCGCTCATCAACACAGTTTTGCCGCCTGAGTTCGGGCCAGATACTTCCATTAAGATACCACCGGGGATACCGCCCCCCCTGACCCTCTTGCCCATTATTTCCAGGTCAAGCAAGGTAGATCCAGTGCTAATTACTGTCGATATATCCCCATCGTATTTTTCAGGGGCTTCTACTTTCGCCATAGCGTTTTCTTCAATTTCTTTAACAAGTCGACTATTCCGCCTCATTTTTTCCCTCAAATATTTTTCTAGTCGTTATCGACATGGTTTCTCCTAATTTCTTCTATAACCCTTTCGATATGATATTGGCTAATTTTCTTTGATTCCAAAAAGCTTTCACATGCATTTAAGTATTTTTCAAAAGATACGTTTTTTTCGCAATATTTTCCTGTAAGTCTTTCCGCAACTTCACCGATATTTATGTCAACATCGGCATGCAATAAAATTAAACGTGCTGTCATAGCAGAGCGGGAAACCTCGTGCCTCAATGCCGTGAGATCCAGGATTGCCAATTGTTCTTCTGTTGCTGATAATGTAAATGTAACTTTTTTCCCTGCTAATAATTCCATGCTCTTCTCCATAAAATAGCAGGGGCAATCATACCCCTGCTATTTGAATGATTCCTACTTCTGGCCTACTGGGTATTATACATTTTCGTTTCTTTCTTGTTCGTCAATACATTCGTCCCACATAACGCAGTCTTCACATTCATCTTGCACATCCAGGTCTACCCCAAATTTATGACCGTGAGGGCACTTGGTGTCTGAATCCTTGGTTTTGGTCTTTTCTTCTGGATCTTCCGGGTGGGCTTTATCATAAGCAACTTCGCAATCATCGATAGCATCACATTTGCCGCACTTTCTTTTTGCGTCGTAATCTTCACCAAACTCGTAGCCATGCGGGCATTTGTTTTCGTCTTCTTCTGGCTCGGCAGTCTTTCTACGACGACGGGTTTTTGGTTTTTCTTCCGGCTCATCCTTTTCGGGTTCTTCTTTTTTCTTCCGGGATTGACGTTTTTTGGCAGGTGGTTTTTCTTCCTTTTCTTCCTTTTCTTCCTTTTCTTCTTTTTCCTTTTCATCGCCAGGATCAACATCGTCATCGTCGATTTCGAGGAAGATGTTTTTCAACTCATCGTACCCTTTTACAACAAGGCAATTGTCCAGATCAACAACCTGATCCAAGATATCCTCGTCAATATCCTCATCCCGTTCGATAAATTCAATCCGACTAGCCTTAAAAAAGTCGTTGCCAGCAAAAGTTTCTTTATCCCAGCGAACACGAACATCGAAGCCACCTTCTAAATCCATAAAGGCTGCAAAATCTTCATTGTCTGGATCGAGAAGTTCTTTTTTAAGAACGGCCTCAAAATTGTAATAAGAGAAGAACCAAAACATTGGATCACTTACTTCACCTTTCCGATCAACAGTTTGGACATTATACATTACGATTTCTTGAGGCTTGGCTTTGTCAGCCTCTTTATCCGAAATGCTTGGGTCTGCTTTTGCAGCCTGGTAATATTCCATTACAGGACAGGGCTTACCGATTGATCTTGGGCTAATAAAAGGTTTCTTTTCAACGCCGATATTACGAAAGCGTTTAACCGGGCGCTTATACCAAATATCGTCTACTGGAGCAGCATCCCCATCTGGGTGTTTTTTATCAGATACGACATAAGGCAAAAAGCGCAACGTAACCTTTCCCTCTTCCGGGGTGTAATAATTTGTTTCGGAAGGGATATTTGTGAACATTGTCCCTCCGCCACCGCCCGGCCCTGCAACCGCTGCCGCCTTTTTTGTTCTACTAGCAGCAGATCCATAACGCCTACTCTTTTTCGTTTTTCTTGCCATTTTTTAAAATCTCCTTTGTGATCCAGCGATTTGATTGATATACCCCATTGTTCCAGCCATATGCTGCCGCTTTAGCAACTATGTAAAGCCAGAAAGGGAATACGCAAAACACTAACAATACATATAAAAGACAGTCTAACCAACTCACTTATTCCGCCTTCTACGGGTTCTTTTTTTCTTGACTGCCTCTCTTACGGTCGTATTTGCTTTTTTGCCATCAGCGGCTTGAATCTGTTTAACCAACTCGTCCAGGGCTTTGGGCTCCAGCGGAGAAGAGAACCAGCCAAGCATAGATAACTTAGCTGCTTCTTGCAGGACAACTTTCCGGTTGTAGGCTTTTGATTTTTGCCCGTCGATAAGATCCTGGATATACTCCGCCTCGATCATATCTTCTTTAGCCTCAATATATTTTGGATTGACCCGATAATATGCCTCTACATTGGGGGCAGTTGCTTTCATTTTTGGGCCAAGACAAATTTCAGGATCTCTTGTTGCATCAAGGATAAGCTCAGAACGAATAAACTTAACCCGCTCATGGGCCTTTTTGGCGACCTTCCCGCAAAAAGCAGAAGCCTTGAGATATTTATCAAGTAAGTTTTGTTGTCTCCCCCACTCAACATCCAATTGGGAAAAATCAATTTCAAGTTCCTCGGGATCAAGGCCAAATTGTTCTTGGATTGAATCAATATCATTTATTTCTTCCATATTAACTCCTTTTGGTGATGGTTTGTTGTTATCTTATTATAGTTGATAGGGGTTGTTTTCGGTCGATTAAAAAGGAACGTCATCGTCAGCACTGCCAACAGTTGCCCGATAACAAGCTAAGGTCAGCCCCGGCTTGCCAGAATTATAAAAAGGCTCCTCCATTTCCTCCATCAATACAAAAGCCTGCTCGTTTCCGACCCCTTTGAGCAGTATGCTATTGCAATACCCAAGAACCATTCTTCTGAGTTTTTCTTCATCTTCATTTTTTAACCCAACAAGAATTTTAGCAATTGTTTTCCAAGGCTTTCCGTTAATCAATGCCCTACAAAGCTCTATGGCCTGGGATAACTTTTCTTCTTCCTTTTCGAGCAAATCAAGGGCTGTTTCCTCATCGAGGTTAATTACCTTCTCAAGAAGCTTTAAAGCGTTTCTTGGGTGACCACCGGATTTCTCAGCAATCATACTGCGCATTTCGTCAGTAATTTTGCTCTTTTCTTTCCTGGCAACCTTTTTAATAAGCAGGTTTGTTTCTTTATTGGTTAAAGTATTCACTTCTAACTGCACACACCTACCTACAACGGTTTTTAACAGCATTTGGGGATCAGTAGTGCAAAGAATGAAATAAACGTGGTGGGGGGCATCCTCAAGCATTTTGAGCATAGCGTTCTGAGCTTTGTTTTTTTCAGAAGCCCCACCAGTCCCCATTTGGTGGGTTTCATCTATAAGCCAAACCCTACAAGTACTTTCTGGATGCCGTGGCCCAAATCTTGTTTGAGCTCTTAGTTCGCGAATTGTATCGATCCCGTTGAATTGCGCAGAATCAATCTCTCTGTAGTCGTCACCAACGGCACCAAGTTCTTTAGCAACAATTCTTGCAAATGTGGTTTTCCCGCAGCCAGTTGGCCCAGTAAAAAGAATAGCATGAGGGAAATCCTCTCTTTTTTCAAGTAAACCATTCAAGGCCGTAACCGTTGATTTATTCCCAATAATAGCAGCTGTACTATCTGGTCTGTGTTTTGCATCTAACGACATGTTTTCTCCTTTAAATATCTATATGATGGCAAAATTTACCTTTCTTAACAAGCGAGCCAACTCCTGGGGGATTGCATTTTGGCCTTACTTCCTTTTCGTTACTACACCAATACATCATTACAAATCCCTTTTTAACAAGCGTATCTTCCCAAGTGTTTCTTGGCTCGCATTCATTTTCCCTTAACCAGTGTGAGAAATCCTCAATGTTGTTAAATCTTTTGCGCTTGCAATGGAAGCAATCCCGGCATTTATACGACCAATAAAACCCTGGAGCTGCTGTCATTGAGACCTCCTTTAAAAAGTAAAAAGTTTTCTGAATGTTTTTAAGTCTGCTTTGGTGGTGATGTAATCAGGATCAAAGGCTTGGATATCGGTTAAGATTTGGATCGTTCCTTTGTCAACCCCTTTGATCTTTTGACTTGGACCTGCATTAAAGAAACCACGCCTCTTCTTATCTGCTAGCTTGGCTGCAGCGATTAACTTAGCTGTTGGTGGCCCTACTCCTTCAATAGAAGCAAAAGGGGCGTATAGCTTGCCATTGGTATCAGCGTTCCATTCCGTTGCGTGCGAAGCCCCAATTTTGGGCATATTGATAGTAAGTTTCAACCTCCTGGCCTCCTTCATATACCCCTTGTTCTTTTCCTTGTCGCCGCGACTTAAGCAACAGGCGAGATATTCGTTGGGGTAATAGGTTTTTGACCACATATCCCAGTACGTAACCATTGAATATTCCACAGAATGACTGAGGTTGAATCCGTAGCCGCCAAACTTCGACATCATATCCCAAATCTGAATAGCTTTGTCCTCTGCGACTAATCCAAGATTCTTACAGCCCTGCAAAAATTCATCTTTGTATTTATCAAAGGCTGCATTGCCCATGCTTTTCCCCATGATTTTCCTGATTTTATTACAGGTAGACATTGGGATTCCAGATAATTGGTTAACGGCCTTCATTACCTGCTCTTGATAAACGATAACTCCAAATGTCTCTTGGGTTATTTTATCAAATACAGGGTGGATCTTTTCAATCTTTCTTTTTTTATTCTTTCTTTTTGCATATTCCTCGGTCATCCCGGATTGCATTGGCCCCGGCCTCCATAGGGCAGCGGCAGCATATACAGTTTGGAAGGAGTCGATTTTTAAGTCTTGGCAGTAGTTTGTCAGGCCGTCAGAGCCAATTTGAAAAGCACCATTTGTATGACCAAGATTGATCTGCTCAAATACTTTGGGATCATCAAAAGAAAGCGCCTTGTAGTCAATATCCGCGCCGTGATTTCTCATTATCATTTTTCTTGTGGCGTTCAGAACAGTAAGACTTTTCAATGAAAGAGCATCGAGTTTCATAAGGCCACAATATTCTGCGTTTCGCATATCCCAATTGCAAACAACAACCTTCTTCCTTATTACAAGATTACAATTTTTCCCATTGGTAAGATCGGTAGCTGAAACACAAATACCAGCAGCATGTTGACCGTAGCCTCTTATTTGGCCTTCTAAGGCTGCTGCGATTTCAACTACCTGTGGATATTTCTTGGCAAATCTCTTTAACTCGGGGGATTCCTTTAACGAGGTTGAAATCTCCTCGCCTTCATCTGCATCTACTATCCCCTTGGCGGCAAAATCAACTTCCTGTAACGGTACATCAAAAACCCTTGCAACGTCACGAAGGGCCATCCTCCCCTTCATTTTCAAGAAGGTAGATAGCCCGGCCACGTTATTAACCCCGTACTTATCCTCCAAGTAACCTCTAACCTCATCGATTTTATCGTCCTGGAAATCAATATCAATATCTGGCAAATCGTTTCTGTCTGCTGAAACAAAACGGAAGAACTCCAGGCCATATACCAAAGAGTTCGCATCGTGAAGGTAAAGCAAATAGCCAACCAAAGACCCCCCGACAGATCCGCGTCCGGGGCCAGTCATTATATCATTCTTTTTGCACCAAACAATAAGATCCCAGAGAATAAGGAAATACCGCTGAAACCCCTTTGAGATAATTAATTCCATTTCCTCTTCGATCCGGGCCTTATATAATTGCTTCTCGTCGTAAGAAAAGCCGCGAAGCCTCTTTTTAAAGCCTCTGTGGATTCTGTTTTCAAGGAAAATTATTTCATCTTCATCAGAGGGAAAGTTTTTAATGGAAGGAAGGAAAACAGGTTGTTGCTCGATTCTAAAACCCTGGCATATTTCAGCGACCTTATTGCTTTGTCGAAGAGCCTTTTTTATCTGGGTTTTGGATAAAACGCCTTGATCTTCAAAGGCTTCAAACATTTCGTCATAAGATCTCAGGAACAGACCATCGCAGTTAAACTTCCATCGCTTAGGATCGTTCCAACTCTTTTTGGTTTGGATTGCCAGCAATACTTCTTGATGCAGGGTTGCTTTTTCTGTTGGGTAATGGCAATCGTTTGTAGCCACCAACTTAATCCCGTATTTCTTTGATAACCTTACCGCCTCTTTGTTCGTTTTGACTTGGTCATCGAGATCATGAGGCATGACTTCAAAAAAGATTCTATCTTTTCCAATAATATCAACATAATTAGCAACATAATTGTCAGAATTGCCCATGTGCAAAAAAGATGCAGAGCAAGCAGACAAGACAACCAATCCTTCAAGGTGTTTTTTAAGGTTCTCATGGTCTATCCTTGGCCTGTAATAATTCCCTTCAATATTAGCTATTGTTAGGAGTTGCAGTAGGTTTTCCCAACCCGTTTGATTTTCGACCAGTAGGGTGATATGGTACCGTTTTTCTCCTCTTTGTTTGATTTTGAGATCCGGCACCATGTACATTTCGCAGCCGATGATTGGGTTTATCCCGGCCTCTATGCATTGCTTTTGGTGTTCAATCGCCCCGTCGATATTCCCATGGTTGGTGATTGCCAAGGCTGTCTGACCTAATTCCTTGGCAAGTTCAGCGTATTGCTTGGATGTCCCTACCCCGTCCAATACGCTATATTCGTTGTGGAGGTGGAGGTGGCAGAATTTCATATCAGTCCTTGTTATTTATTTTCGATAACCAAAAATCATCAATTCTTTTAGCGATATTGGCCATCATTATTGGCGGTACAGACATCCCTAAAATATATTGCCAACCATGATCAAGAAAATTAAAATCAGATGGGAAGGATTGTATCTTTATGCTTTCTTTTTTGTTTAATTCCCTTTTGTATACTGGGTGAAAATGTTTGCTGCTTGCCAGCGTACTGTGCGCTGGCAAGGATGATATGGTTTTTTTTAAACTTCCGAATTTGCCAACTCTTCCACCTTGTTTTGAGGTTTCATGATATGCAGAATATTTCTTGGTCAAATTGTTTTTAGTATCTGTATCATCAGAAATGACTGAAAACGGAATTATTTTTTCCTTGAATGCCATATCGATATAAGGAACTTCTTCAAAGAACCCTTTTTTTATAAGAAAATCATTTGCTAAATCGTTTCGCAAACAAATAAAAAATATTCTTTCCCTGCTTTGAGGAACACCCATCCTGGAAGAATTAAGCAAAAAGTACTGAGTATAATATCCTGCTTTTTCAAATTGCTTCAAGATTTCAAACAAGTATTTTTTCGCCTTACCTTTCATCAACCCTTTGACGTTTTCTGAGACAATAACTTTCGGTTGCAGTTTTCTGGCAACATCAATAAAATCGAAAAATAATGTATCGAGCACTTGTTCTTTTTGGCCTTCCCTGAATTTCTTCTTTTTGCCCCATGTTTTATCTCTAAACCCTGCTTCTGAAAACGAACTGCACGGCGGACTACCGTCCAAAATATCCAGATCGCATAATACACCTGGCAAATTTTTTCTCTGTTTGAAATCGCAGATAGATTCTACGAAAGAGTGCTTTGGGTTGTGGTTCTTTATGTAGATCTCAGCAAGCCTTGGGTCTATCTCATTAAAACCAATCACATCAAAACCAGCCAACTTATACCCCATCGTAGAGCCACCCCCACAAGAAAAACAAGAAAACACCTTCCCTTTGTTTCTTGTTTTTTTCAAATCGCTTAATTTCCAATTGTAATCAAATTGATTCTTCATAATTACCCAAAAAGAGAAATGACGTGATCAAAATTTTCACCCTGGAAAAGCAGCGTATTCTCGCCCACAACGCACTTTTTTAAATCTTCGACTATATCTACCAAAAAAGCCGGATCAACCGAAAATTCCACCTTGTCGCCTTGGTAACGGCAATTTGTGGTTTCTTCTAGCCAGCCAAACTCCCCCTCTCCTTTTACAATCATCTTTTTATTCTCAACACTGATTGTAACGAACTCATCGGAAATATTCTCAGCCGTGAAAACCCCTGCCCTGTCAAGCATCGAAATAATAGTCTTTGGAAAGGTAAGAATATCGCCTTCGACTTCCAAGTATTCATCGACCTCCGGGAAATCCCCTACAAGCACTCTAGAGGAAAAAATAAGCTCATCCTCTGTATGGAAATGAACCCAGCCTTGCGTTTTACCAAATTCTGTAACATTGTATTTAAGGAGCGTTTTAACAACCGCTGCGGGGAGCAATATTGAACCGTCGATTTTACCATTCATTTCTCCGCGAATAATCCGGCCGCCGTCTGAGGCATATATCATTTCCCCTTCGATAAAAACACAGGTAAGGATCGGCTTACTCATATCTTTTGCGGCAACCTGACTGGCAATATTAATAATGTCCAAAAAGTCTTCTGGAAGGGGCAACAGGGCCATTTTGGTGGTATCGCCGAGTTCATCAATAGGTAAAGTAATTTCAGTTTCGAGCTTGATTCCGGCTTTTGCTTTTTTGCCTTTGATAATCAGCTCGTTTCCTTTTGTGGTTACATCGAGTTCATCATCGTAAACCTTGGAAAGTAAAGCGTACAATTCGTTCGCTCGAACAGCACCTTCGATTTCGCTTTCAAATGGAGCGGAGATTGCGATTTCATCATTAAAGGTACTGATATACCCATCTGAAAAGGCGAAGGATGTTGCCTGGGATACGATGTCTTTACTTGCGAGTCCTGGCTTTACTTTTTCCAGAACCGCCATTAACTTCTTTTTGTTTATTTTCAAAATTTTCTCCTGTTAAAGAATTGTAAACATCTGCAGAGCTAAAAGTATTTTCTGTTATATGGTGATAAGATAATAAGCGATGGCGAATTGGAATAGAAATTGTTTTATTTTCTTGCCCCCCTCATGGCCTGGAGCTGTGCTTGCCAAGTATATTTTCATTTACCCATTTCCATTGTGCCCCCCGAAACGGCCGGGCTGTATTTCAAAATAACTAAAAAGCCTCTTTTTTAAGAACTTGCTATACAGAGTTTTTCTTTGTTCTTGTGACATCACTCCGTTTCCTGCGAGATAGATTTTCATCTTGATTCCTTCCGGTTTTGCAATAATCAGCAAATTCAGATTCTTTTTCTTTGGTGTGGTAATAACTGAGGAGCCTTTCATTTTTCTTGATCTTTGTCAAGGTATCCCCTTGACTCTTTTCAAGCAGCCAAGTCGCAAGGTAAATTTTCATAGAAACCCCTGCGCTCTTTTGACCTTGAAAGCCCAAGGCCACTTTCTCCAGCTTTTCTCCAGATCCAAGAAGTAAATAATATTCATTTCGTCCCGGAGCTTATAATCGTTTGAGATTCCCGGCTCGATAATGGTTTCCACTTCCCTTTGTCCGTCCTTTTCCTTCCCGGCCCATTTTTCGGATTCCTGCAATCCATAATCTTTAAAGTCGACCGTTTTAAATTCAGAAACCCCAAGAGAATATCCTTTTTCTTCGATGTATCTTAATATTTCTTTTTTATAAGTCGGGGTAAGGGTTTCGAGATGTTTGCCAGCTTCTTTCTTTGATGGGCTCCGGTTGCTGACCTGAATCTTCCAAGCGTCCTGATCGTAGTTTATCTCACCGTTAATTCTTCTAGGGACGTAGATGCCCCCTAAACGGCCAGTGACGACCCAACTAGTAGAATCCACAGAATACCATGGATATCTTTTCATCAGCTTATAAGCAGTTAAGCCAAAGCCGTGCACCTTGATAATTGGCATGCCTTTGTCGTCGGTCAAGTAGTTGGTAAATATATCGTCAAGCCACGGCCTGAGATCCTTAGAGGAAATAGGAACCATACCACCAAGAGCAATGTAGTCATACCCTCTGGCAATGTACTTTTTTAGCCACTTAGGATCTTCCCCGTAATGGAAGCAAGGCAAAGGATCAACCCCAAGTCTCTCCAAGGCGAGTTGGTTTTTATAGGTTCCTTTTGCCGAGCCTATAACATCCAGATTTGCATATACCTGCAGATGTTTTTTGTGATCTTTGATAAAATTGGCATATTCCTCAAGATCGATATCCACACCCTGGGTAAATGCCGAGAAGGCTCCAGAATCTAAAAATATATCGACATGGTTGTTATCCATTATTTTTCTCCACCTGCTTTTGCCAGAGCTATCATGCAAAATATAATGATAGCTCTGTAAGCAATTGCCTGGACTTCTGTTTAATAAAAAATTCCAGATATGCCAATACCCAGAATCCCCCCCAGGATAATTTTCATATCAACTCTTCAGCAAATTGAAAAATTCATTTCTCGCAGCCAGCTTCTTCAAGAAAACACCTCTCATTGCGCTTGTCTTGGTTTTAATACTGGCTTTCTGTATCCCCCTAGACTCCATGCAAAAGTGCCTACCATCCACCATTACAGCCACGCCTTGAGGGTTTAAATGCTTTTCGATAGCATCGGCAATCTGAACAGTTAGCCTTTCTTGAACCTGGAGTCTTCTTGCAAAGATATCGACAAGCCGTGCAAACTTAGAGAGTCCAGCAATTTTCCCATTTGGTATGTACCCAATGTGAATATCTCCAAAAATTGCAGCCATATGGTGCTCACAATGGGAATAAAATGGGATAGGCGAAACCAATATCATTTGGTCGTACCCTTCCCCGCCATCACTAAATTCCTTGAACACATCTTCTGGTTTTTGATTATAACCGGATGTCCAGAAATCCCAAGCTTTCATCATTCTTTTTGGGGTTTCTCTTAGTCCTTCCCGGGTCGGATCTTCACCAATATATTCCAGGAACCGGACAAAGATATCATCTGAGGAAGTATCCACTCCGGTATCAGATACTTCCCAAGGAAAAACCAGCCAGTTGTTATGATTTTTCTTTTCGTACAGGGCGATAAACGGAGTGTTTGGATATAGCTTTTTATACCTGTCCCGGGTCGCTCCTGAATCAATCAGATCGTCAATAATGATATCGGCATCTTTTGGTTCTGAAACCACTGTTCCGTTAATTTTGGCAGCGATATAAAATGCAGGTGCCAGCCCACCTCTTGGAACGCCATAAATCTTTCTGGGTCGTGGGGAGGCTGGCATTTCTGATACGATCATAACACATCTGTTTTCAATGTTTTCAAGCGTTACGTGTATTTTCACGTTTCCCTCCTGTTAAAAATACGCCTCCAGACATAGGATCTAGCAAGCGTAAGTATAGTATAAAAAATTGTTATTCCGAAAGCCTTACCAAGTGGGGCTTCGTATCCAAAGATAGCCAATATAAAAGGGGTTGAGAGCCAAGAAAGGGCAAACCCTGTCCCGGTATTCGCAAGGCTCTCAACCAATGATGTTTTCCTATTCTGCATAGCCGATAGGATCTTTTATATTGTTTGCGGCAAAGGCTTCCAGTCGCTCAACGCAAGCCCCGCATTTCCCACAGGCAAGCTCAGTGGTTTCGTAACATGTCCTGGTAAGTAAAAAAGGAACGTTAAACATAGAAGCCTTGGAAACGATTTCTGTTTTAGACAACCACAGAAACGGAGTAATCAGCTCGACTTTGTTATCTGTTGCAGAACTAATCGCCTTGCCCATATTGGTCTTGAAAATCGGCCTGCAGTCTGGATAAATAAAGTGGTCCCCAGCATGAATCCCAAGTACAACTTTTTCAATGCCTTGGGATTCGGCGTAAGCGGCCAAAATAGAAGCAAATATCATATTGCGGCCTGGAACCACAGTGGATTTCATCGATTCAGATTCATAGTGGCCTTGAGGTATAGCTTCGTCGTTATCGGCCATTAAGGAAGAATCAAAGCCAGAAAAGAGGGCTGTTAAATCCCAAATTTTATGAGGAACCTTGTAGTAGATGGCGAGCTTTTTGGCACATTCCAGTTCAATTTTGTTGTGGTTTGACCCATAGATAAAAGAAACACAAGACACCTCATGTTCTCTATGGATCAAATATGCAAGCAGGGTGGCAGAATCTAGTCCCCCAGATAAAGATATGACTGTTTTCATAGAATACCTTAACAAAAAAAAGGGATCTGCCTGTTTAGAGATCCCTTTGCTTTTTGGTTATTGGGTTGTTTATTTCTTAACTTCCCACCCTTTGCCATTATCAACAACGTCGAAATCCCTATCCTTGTTAATCCGGCCAGGGATTTGAACGCCAATAGTGCTTTTCATTGATTTTTCAACACGCTCCGGGAACAAGATTACCATTTCTTTCAAGATATCCTCTTTGGAAATCGGCCCTTTTGTTTTCACGATGTTGATAATCGAAGCGATAACCCCCGGCTTCTTTTCGGCTTTATCTTTCTTATCCTTTTTAGCAGGAGTGGTTTTCTTAGCAGCAGTTTTATCCTTTTTAGCAGGAGTGGTTTTCTTCTCTTCTTTTTCAGTTTTAGCTGCCGTATCCGGGTCAATCGCTTCGATCCCAAGCTTATCCAGAGTCATCCATGCATCTTCTGTGAAATCGTCGGTAACGTAAATTTCACAGATACCATCACAAACGGCATTATCCTTGATTTCTTTTTCAAGTGATTCGAACTTGACATCATCCGGAATTTCAATAGGTGGATCAAGCTCCATTACTTTGTTCATTTCGCCTGCCAGGGTAATCAGATCGTTAAGAACGAAATCTGGTACGTCGGCAGCAGCATCGGATTCATCGCCAAGAAGTTCTTTCAAAACCGCAGCAGTTGCTTCAGATACTTTATCCCCTTCTTCAACAAGCTTTCCGGCAGAAATAACATCTGCTTCGAGTTTATCGGTTTTCACGGCAACAATTTTGATTTTTGGGTCAGGGTTAAGCAGCTCATTTAACTCTTTTGCTGCTGCGATAAGGTCTTTTCTCTTAATTTCCATGATTTCCTCGTGGTTGTTTTTTATTGTGACGTTATTGTCTGTTGAACTATTATATACAACTACCATCAAAAACTGTCATTGTTTTTGAAATTATCTTTCCGTATCTCCTGCATCTGGCCAAATTGCTTTATGAATTTGGGTGTTTATAGGGTATTTATTATCCCCCATCAAATCCCATAATTCGGCGGCTGTTAATGGCAGTACTGGCGAATAAATAACGGTGCATCTATATTCTATTAACGCCTTGGCCAATGAAACCGAGGCTTTGTAATCTTCGATGCTTTCAATAGGAATTTTAAAAACAATGTTTTGCCTGGTTTTGATCCAGTCAACCAACCTCCAATTGCCGGCTTCGTCTTTCATTTTGTCGATTTCGCCACTACCCGGCATTTTAATATCGACTACCCAACAATCCGGCTCTACCCCCAAGCGGCCTAAATTAATAGACCCGTTTGTTTCTATAGAAACCTGATAGGATAACCCTTTTAACAAGGCGACCAATGTCGATAATCCGCTAGCCTGCAATAATGGTTCGCCGCCTGTTATAACCACTTTGTCACAATTGTACGCTTGGATTGCTTCCATGATATCGTCAATGGATAATTTATCCCCTTTGCTATTTATCGATTTGGGGGTATCACAATAACCGCAATTCAAGTTGCAACCAGCTAGACGGACAAATACAACAGGAGTTCCTTGATGCCACATATTTATTTCGCCAGATACGGAATAAAATATTGACATTATATTTAAAGTGATCATTAACTTCTCCAGGTAGCAAAAGAATCGTTTGTTTCTGAAACTTGAACTCTGACAAGCCCAGGCCCAAGATCGGTTCCGTTAAGGATCTGAAGCGCGATCCAAACAGCTATATTTTCAGCTGTTGGGTTGCAATCGAGAATATCGTTCAGGTTGGAATGATCAAGCTTTTCGATAATCGGCTCAACAACCTTTTTGATATCTTTGAAGTCGATAACCATGCCATCGTAAGCAGGGGGCATAAGCTTATGCTTTTTAAACTCAACCTCAACATCGCTATTGTGGCCATGCATGTTTGCGCAATCACCATCGTATTCCGGAAGGTGATGAGCGTACGAAAAAGTAAATTTCTTTGTAACAGTAAGCATTGGTTCTCCTTGTTTAATATGAAGCCAAAAACGGCCTTCCTTGCTCTAACCGCTGGCAGATGGTGGCAAACTTATTGCCTCGCTTTCCACTCCGCACGATTAATTGGTTAATTCTAAATAATCCAAGCGCAGCCTCCCCGTCTGTTTGGTTAAGGCCAAAAAACGCTGTAGCATGGCTGTATTTTCGCTTGTCCTCGCTGTAGTTGGTAAGATCCAGCCAATCCTTACCATATGCCATAGCGTCCGCCTGAGTGACCGCACCTACACAGCAATGCCACTTATGAGCAATAGCTCTGAGTTTTTTCCATTTCATGTTCTCCCGGTGGCGATAATCCATTCTGGTGTCTTCTTCATCAGGTGCCATGATATCGGGATAATCCACCAACACAATATCAGCAGTAAACCCTTGATCATGCCACAAGGATAATTGATTATCGATCATTCTAGGGGTTAGGGTATCGGCAGGGTAATCGGCAAAATTCCACCCGGCCCTGCGATTTCTCCTGACGAACTTCCTTTCGATTTTATAGGCTTCTTTCCAGTTAAGTGGATCGACTTTTTCTTTTCTCTTAAACCACGGGGCGCCCCGAAATTCTATTTTACCAATACACTCAGTACATGGCTCGTGGTCGTCACCATATTCCTCAAAGGCGTCGGTATAGATTTTCTCCATATCCTTTATCTTTGGAGGGTTATCGCCAGTTAGGGGTTGTTCGCCACACCCATTTGGGCAACTACCGTTCTGATTCCAAAAACAATCAATAACAGGAATAAGCATTTCCTGGCAATATTCGATTTCGTTGGATCGCTTGGCCATGTAGATATATTTCCGGAGTTCCATTTCTTCCCGGTTCATATCTCCAGCTGCAAAGAAAGCGACTTTTTTACCACATCTTTGAGCCTGGAAAGCGATATCCATTAGCCACCACGTTTTTCCGGTTTTCTCAGGCCCAAGTAACCCAATAAACCCACCCCGGACAAAATGCCTATTTAGGAGGGTTCCAAGCTTTCCTGGGTATTCAAGGATTGGCTCTGGCACCGATTCGAATATCCGCTGTGTCTCTTTTGCGTCATCGTAAAAGAAATCAGCATTTTCAACTTGGATTTTTTGTATTTCTTTAGAATCGGCGAGAAGGGTGTTGGCCTCAAGAAGATTGCCGCGCTGGGCCTCATCAAGTACATCCTCAGCCAACTGCACCAAGCGGGCCTCGTCGAAATACGATAACGTCTCATCAACCAATACATCTAAATTATCCTCCTGCTCTTCGAGTTTTTCATACTCTTCCGAAAGATCCTCAAGTATATCTTTTATATCGTCTGTTGTTTCTGGATCGAGGAGTTCCCGGCGTTGGTACGAATCAAAAATTAATTGGATGTTTCCCAATGGCGGATTGGAGTGTTTGTTAAAATGCCGAATGCACCACGAGGAAATAGTCCTAGCTGCTTCGTCTTTCAAAAAATCCTTATTGAAAAGCGAGGATATTTTTTGAAGATATTTTTTGTTGGTTATTAGGCCGATAACAATCCGGCGCTCGATGAATGATTTACTCATTAAATATTTCCACTTTTTGCCTTTAATATTCAATATTCAGGAATATTTCCATGTATTGGTGTTTAATAAGCGGGTTGCATGGAAAATGATTTCCATGCAACCACCTGTTCTCTTCTATTTAAATACAGTAAATATTTGTGTTATATTTGTGTCTGTCTGGTTCATCGTTTCGATGTATAATATTGCCCCGTCAAGCGTCTTAACTATGAATCTGTATTTCTCACCTGGGATAATAATCACTTCTGCTTCTGGGTAACTGGCTGTTACGCTCTCGTAACACTTCCCCTGGTCGTGTGAATCACAGCCAGAAGAGAACAAGCAAATAAAGCAGACTGCCAATAATGCTGCGCTTCTAAATATTCCTTTCATCGCATTTCTCTGTAGTTTTTTAAGCTGCAAAGGGCAGCTCCTTATCTCAATTCGTTATCTTTTGTTAAAGTTATTCCAATCATCGATACACGCTCTCCTTGAGTGTTGGTGAGATTCCAAGGTAAACGTGGGGTAACATGGCGTTTTGTGTTTCAGAACGAACTTATATTCGCCCTCTTGCCTTTCAATTATCGGCCTTTCTCCACAGTTGATACATTTGGTTATTACCATTGTCGTGTCTTTGCCTCTCATAAAGATAACCAGCCACTACATGCGATTGCGCAAACAGCCGCGCTGCAAGTGACCTAGAACCGTTATAAAATTTCAAATTCGTCAATGTACAAATCCTCGCTACAGCAATCAGGGTATTTCATTTTCGGTTCGTAGTCGGTATCCTCGCACTCTTGTAAATACTCCTCCTTGAGCTTTGTTAGACGATCCATTTCTTTCTCAGCGCCATCCTTGGAGGAAAAAACCTTATACACAGAGCAACCCTCGTGATCTACGCACGACTTAAGGATAAAAACAGTATGGGGTTTTTCGCTTAGACTTGGCATTGTTTCCAATATGTCGCCCGCTATCTTGCCAGCATCAAGAAACATATCTCTGTCTATTGTAGCATTAATGCAGTCTATAAGTTTCTGTTCCATCTCGTTCTCCAATTTATAACAACCTAATAAAGCCGACCACAAAGACCGTGGCGGGCTTATCCTATTCGGTTATGTGTAATCAACTCCCATGTAGTCCAGCACCTCCCCTGCTCCCAATTTATTTATACAATAGTCGTATAGTTTGGGGTGTGTCGCTTTCATTTTTACAAAACGATTTGAACCAGTGTTTTTTTGTTCCTGTGCAAGCCCGTACATGCAAAACACACATCCGGTGCGGTCATAGCCCTTTGAATAGATTTCGCATATATCCACATTGTGTTTGTGGATATATTGATAGACATCTTTCTCGCACCAGTTAGCTAGAGGTCTGCTTTGTGGTGCCTTGGCATCATAGACATTACAACCCCTTGAAAAAATGTCCCTTCGTCTAATATCAGAATCACCAGCCATTATTCCTATCATTGGCCTAAAACCCGTATCTCTTTCATACGCCTTGAATGGGTTCTTCTTTAGTTGCTGACAACATGCTTCTGAAATCTTAAATGGTGCATCAATCATAAAATGCCATTTTTGGGGGATCGTGCCGGCTGTCAGTTTTTTGCCATCAACCATTTTTCCGTTTAACCTGTAGTCTCTTTGATTCTGGCATTTGGTGTTCCTATATCGACTAATAGCCATTGATACATTTTTAGAAATTACAGGCCAACCCCATCTTTCAATCACTTTATTGAAAGGCATTTTTGGTCTTATTATGGTTACATTACCGTGGTTTTTCACATGCTTTACAATCTCAGGGAATTCAAGTCCTGTATTTGAGAAAACCGCTTTTATGTCTGGGTACAATCCTCTTGCTACATGTAACAAAACTTCCGAATCTTTACCGCCTGAGAAGGCAACATAGACATTTTCGACACCCCATGACTCAACCCAACAATGAATCAGCATTTTTGTATATTCAAGTTTTAATAGCATTCAATCTCCTTAAACCACACATAACAGCCCGTACAGCAGACGCGAAGACGCCCGCGCTCCTGACTATTAAACGTTATAAACCTAGTTCGTTCCTCAAAATCTGATCATCGCTAACGTTTCCCTCATACATAAATCCGGCCTCTGCGATATCCACCATTTCGTCAAAGCAATCACGTCCTAAACAGTCTTGTCCGTAAAACAAAACAAGCCGCCCTTTGTATTCCGTAACTATTCCACACGTTGTTCCTTCAATATCCCTAGATCCATCCAGGGCAAAAACATCATCAAGTTTATAACCAGGCTCTACATCGGATTTGCTGGTATCTTGCGCTACCGAACTATTTTGACTTTCCATGGTATTTCTCTATTTTAGTTTTCGTGGTAATTCGCCGCAAACCCATGAGCAGCAACCGTTCTATTGCTTCTCTAATATGCTGTTCGGAACCCGCATTCCAAGTTTTTCATACAGCTTTTTAGCAAGTACATAGTCTTTCTTTCCAAGAAATTGCGGGTTTAAATCCTGAACGGCGTCGAACCATTGGCGTGCCAAGTCAGCATCCGCATTAGAACAAGGCAATATAGGCGATTCGCTTAACTCTTCGCATTCTTCACAGCTTAAGCTAAGACATTCATCGAGACTTCTATTTATTTCACAGCTCATATTCGCTCACCCCTAATTACTATTCGTTATAAATCTGCATTAACTGTTGTGGAATTATCAAGTATCAACCACCTAACGAGGTTGACAAGGTCTCGCTTGCTTTGCCTCTCCCCCACAAGCTTCATTGCTATTTCGTCAGCGTTGTATGCATCATCAGTATCAAGCCGTGTCGGATGGCTTTCTTTTATTTCATTTTCATATGTCATATCTTTCTCCAGTATTTATAACAAGCAAATAAACGCTGACTTCGAATAAAGCCTCGAAGGAGGTTATCGCAGTCCGTTAACTTGCACTTGGCAGTAAACGCTCTATGCTCGCATATCGTTCTATTTTCCTGTCAAAATGAAAATGTCCACCAACTATGCCCATCAACCCTCCGTTGCCCGTATCATGGAAAGCGCCACTATGGTATTCAAGGCTATCGGCGTCTCTTCTGCACTCACAAAGCAATAACATTTCTTTTGGCACGGTTCCCTCATCGAACTTTTCCCAAGTTAACAAGGGAATTAAATCCGACTCGCTGGTATCTTGCGCTTTTTCACTCAAATTACACATAACGCCCCCTTCTTTTCCGCATAAATCGCTCATACTCGCTCACCATTTATTCCAATTTCGTTATATCTCGTGGCTTTCTCCACCCTGTGCAACAGTAACGCCCCGTGCTAAAGCATCTAACCGTTGCCTCTCTTCTCTGCCCTGCGGGGTATTCTCGTGCGGGCAAGTAATAACCATTGCTTTTGGAGCAATATACGTATAATAAGGATCGCCGTTAACTATGGCCTTAACCCGCTTTCCTTCATCGACTAAAACTGGATCTTGAGGGTTTTTCATGTCAACAAGTCCTCGTAAACAACAGGGGTGTTAATCATCTTGCCGATAGCTTTTATGTCGCCCTTGATTTTATCAGTAAACATTTTATTTCCTCGTTGAATTTATACGTGTTTTTCTATGTTATGGCCCCACAGAATCACTATTATTGCTACGCCAACCACCCACGATGTCTCATAGCTTATAGTCACGGCTCCACCTATTTGTAAAATTCCACTTACTATTAATATGCCAATTTTTTGTTTTTTCATATTATCCTCGCTAGATTTTTACCTTCTTGATTCTATTATAGTTAATTGCATTCAAATTCTTCCGTTAATTCTTGCATTAACTCAATTCAATAACCTTGGAGGCCTCAACTATCCGCCTTGGTATTCTCTCATCTCCCAACTTCCCGGATATCTGCTTTATGCTATAATTCGAAGTATAAACAGTCGTCTTGTACCAACCAAAACGATAATCAATAATCGCATATAACGTAGCAAAAACCCAGTCGGACATTTTTTCCGCCCCAAGGTCATCGATAACAAGGAAATCTACTTGGCGATATTTATCTTGGATGTTTTCGTTATTGTTGAAACCAGTTTTAATGTCCTCAAGAATATCACCACACGTAATAAATTTGTGAGTCCTTTTGTGGTTTCGGTGCTCCTTATCAGCAAAAGAGGCTTCCATATCGTGCAGGAGTATACATGCAGCCGTGACTGATTTGCCTACGCCTGCCTCCCCGTGGTAGAATAGCCCTGTATCGAAGAGTTTAGAAAAAAGGGTACCATTGGGTGCGTTTTTATTTATCGTTGAATGTTGGTACAAGGACAAGGCTTTTTCGGCCAATCTAAGGGGGATACCTGCCCCTAATAAAAGGTTTTTTCGGTTCCCGGCGGTAAAAAACCTTTCTTTGGCTTTGCAGAGGCCGCATTTACCGCTGGGGCTAACGATCTTTTTGTCGCAGGTTTGACATTTATTTTGCGTAGCTAAACTATCCATGTGGTCTTCCCAAGCTTTTGATCTTCCGTCTGTCATTTATCAATCCTCAGGTTTTTCTTTTCAAGGTACCCGGTTACAGAAGAGGAAATAACTTCTCTGAGGCACCCGTGTGGGATCAATCTCTTTGTTTTCTCCTTGATAGCGGTTACCAATTCCTGTATTTCGTGGTCTTTTAGTCCTGGCTGGTACATCCTTATTGGCTTTGTCTCGGCCTTGCAACTCGAACATCTCATACCTATTACTGGATTTATGAGTAATGTTCGCCGGGAGTGCTTATTACAATTTGGTTTGTGGTTTATTATGTCTTTCACGATCTAATCCTCTTGGTTTTGGGCTTTGTTGAAATCAACCTTACTCTTCTCCCCTTCAACGTTGTATTTTGAGTTGGGGTTGTAGCCTGATCCGTTGGAAGGGGTGTTTTGGTTATTTGATTTTTTGTAATCTTTTGGATCTTCGTTTAGGTATGAATCAAAATTTGTTGGGTTGAACAATGTGGCCGGGCGAAAATATTTTGGGTTGTCTTGGAAGTATGGATCTTGGATCTTGGTTTTGATAACTTCGATTAATTGGGGGTATTTGAATCCATCGTTTAATCTGGCGATAATAAACTTTCTATTGGAATCTATTTTTTGGAACTTTTTACCTGTCAGTTTGTTTAATTGGGAAATTACTTTATCTGCCTTTCTTTGGAGGATTTTCTTTTTTCTTAAAACTTCCAAATTAGGTTCATTGGAATTATCTGTCGGTGTTTGTTGCGTAGCAACTTCACCAATAGGTTTTAATTTATTATTATTATCTTTATTATTATTAATTATAGGTCGAAGAATTACATCTTTAAAGGTTGAAATTTTCGACCTATAAAGGTTAACGGCTTTTTGTATTTCGTTGTAATCAATTATATACCAGTATCTTGGTGGAATTCCTCTTCTTTTTACGTGAACAAGATTAAGTATCGAAAGTTTTTTAATTGCTTTTCTTAGTATATGGCTTGTGATATTAAGCTCTTTTTCCTGCTTTGCCTTATCTAAAAAGAAATCACTATTACTATTTTTATGGAGCCTGAAATATTTGTCTTTTTCTATTAAATTAACCAAGACAATCGCCTCAACAGGCCCATACATTTGGACTAGGTCTTTCGATACCATTAAAAACCCATCACTTAACAGGCTGGATATTTCAGGGCTAAATGGTGTTAGTTCTATCTCAGTCATATTTACCACCAAAACAAAAAATCCCCCTAGAAGATGAGGTCGTAAAGGCTAGCGGCCTACTCACAATCTAGGGGGATCAAATAATTCTTCGCTAGTTTGAGTTACGACACTCTGGTTATTATTATAATTTATATTGCTTTAAAAATAAAGGATTATTTTTCTTTGTAATCCCAATAGTCTAAGCAAACAAAAACAGGTTTATCCGATTTTCTCATTATTTGTAACATGTTCTTTGTCCCTTTACTCTGCCCATCCCATATTGCTATTAAACCATCGGCATACTCCATCATAGCCGCATTTCTGATATACCCAGCAGACTTTCCGTACATATCCCAATTGGCAGGGAATCTTTTTATCGGCAACCCATATTTGTTCGCGTATAATTCTCCGAGCTTATCAACCCCTTTGGCTGTTCCGCTAACTATTTCTTTTATTTCATTCCTCCAAAAACACTTACTTATTGCTCTGCGGACAATTTTATAGTCCGTTATTGTTCTACTCCCAGCTATTATCACCCTCATAACCTTATCTCCTCTTGTGACTCCAAGGGCTTGGAACGAATTTATCGTAACTCTTGCCGGGTTTGTTTTTATCGATTGGCTCTTCCAAAAGCCTTGGTCGATCAAGATATCCCGACAAATCAATTGTCTCTGCCTGTGCTTGAGATAATTGCCTACAAGCAGTTTCGAAATCGAGAACAGACCCACCAACAACGGCAATTGCACTTTTCAGGCTTTCAAGAGTTTCGCTTGTTATCCCACTTCCAATAATTACAACTCCTCTTTCGTTGCGGACACTCATAACCCCAACTCCTTCATTAATTTTTTAGCATCTTCATCCTTCATATCCCCTGGATCGCAATCAAAGCCCGTTAATACATCAGCATTAACTCCTCTAAACCTTAACGCTGCCTGGATCTTTTCTGCCTGTTTCCTGGCCTGTGGCTCCGGATCAAACAATATAAAAACCTGCTCAAATTTACATAAACATTTTACTTGAGATAACCTGTATTTTATTCCAAACGTTGACAATGCCCCAAAACCAAGCCTCCATACATCGGTAACGCCTTCTACCAATACACAGCGCTTTCTATTTGATTCGCCGTACAGGATCGTCTTGAGGTTAACTAACTCCCTTTCTTCCGGGCAGGCCATGTATTTCAATTTATGTTTGTTGGTAACGTCGCGCCCTTGAAAAGAAACTGTTTTACCACCCCAATTAATAGGGATGATAATTCTGTTTTTGTATGACAACTCTTTCCTATCTCTTCCTTTGCCAACTTTCATTGAGGAAAAAGGGCCTGTGCTTAACAACCCATATTGCTTTTCTAGGAAATCAGGGTCGAACCTTCTTTTTGCTAGGTATTTTTTATGATGATCCATAAGCTCTACGGCACCACTAGGGAATTTAAAACCCCTCTTGAGTATCTTAACCTCTGTTTCGATAGAAGGCTTAAAACTGGAGCTTTTGGTGTACTTCCTGACTGTCTCTTTTGTCTTGCCACGATCAAGTCCAAGGATCTGACGAATAACTTTATAGGAATTATGACCACCACATCGCCAGCAAACAAATGCCCCTGCAAATTTATTCTGGTTATCAAAACAATACCCCAGATGATATCCTTCATTGCCGGAGCAGAATGGACATTCGATTTGAACCCAACCCGTCCGGCAATGCTTATGGCCAGCTTCTCTGTGGTCTATGCGGAAATCACGGTATAGTTTTAATATATCTATCATGATTTATTATAATAAACCCTTCAGCAATCCGGTTAACATATCGCTCTTTTTGGTATCAATACCATCCAGAGCCCCATCCTTCGTTTTTGTCTTGCCATCCAACAACTTCATAATGTCGTTATCAATAGTGTCGTCAGCAATCAAATAATAAGCGTAAACACTATCTCTTTCCTGGCCAATCCTGTAGACTCGATCCTCGGCCTGATCATGCCCATTCCACCACAACTCCACAAAACAAGTAGCATTGGCAGCGGTTAGCGTTATCGCCTCTCTGGCATCTCTTCCACCGACAAATAAACGGGTATCAAGATTGGGTTCGTAGTTATTGCATGCGTCAGGATTCGCTTTATGTTTGTCTTGTTTTATATCGCAATTTTTACACTTCTGAAACGCATAAACCGCCTTATCTTTCTGTTTCGAAGATACGGCTATTTTGCCAAAGTGTTTCAGGATCGCTTCCTGTATTTCTATATGAGCAGCGAAAACAACCAACTTAGCTTCACTCTCAAGATAATCACTTATCCATAACAACACGCTCTTTAATTTAGCCTTTGCTGCAGCGAACTTTAACTTTTCAATCTGAACCATAGCAGCAGCAGGATTCTCTTTGTAACGCTGCATACAACCCTCGTCATCCTCTTTCCAGTCCCTTGCACCCCAAGCCTCGAAAGCTTTTAACCCTCTCTTATATACGGCCTTGTCGTACTCTATAGGGATAACAGAGCGAACTTTATCTGGTAACTCGGTCAGGACTTCGCTTTTCTTTCGTCTGATCATGATATACGAAAGCTTCTCAAACAACTCTGGGATATTACTTTTCCCGGTCACATCCCAGCCAAAATTCCCTTCATACGCTGCGCAATACCGTTTTGCATAATCCCAATACGAAGGGAATAACCAAGGAGCTAACAGGTTAACAAATACAAATAATTCAATCGGCCTGTTATCCATCGGGGTTCCGCTCATTGCAATAAACTTCTTAATGGTTTCTGAAATAGCAATGAAAGCCGGGGTTCTCTTTGCTTTAGGATTTTTGATATAATGGATCTCATCGCCAATCAGCATTTTGAACTCTGAGTTAATTAGCGTTTGGAACCACTTTTTGCCTTTTTTGGTTGTAAGTATTTCGTAATTAATAATGGCAATATCCGCATCGACCTTATCAATATCTGGATTTCTACCAGAACAAATATAGGTAGATTCCCCAGGAAGCCAGATATTACATTCTTGTTGCCAGTTGAGCTTTGAACCGCCTGTTGTAACGATGAGGATAGGCCGCTCGTGCTCATATTTCTTGACGTATGCTAAAGCTTGGATAGTCTTACCAAGGCCCATGTCATCGCCTATTAACGCCCTTCCGCCCTTCATATCAATAAAGGCTACCGCTTTGTTTTGATAATCACGTAAAGTGCCAACTAACCCAGGAATATGAATCAACTCGTTAATAGTGTTGGCCTTGCTTCTAAGCCTGCGGAGATCCCGTCGTAAATCCCTATCGAGCTTAAATCCCCACTCTTTCAAGAAAGCGATATTATCAATGGTAAACGCGCAGCTATACACTTTTGATTTACTGCCATACCTTCTATTGAATAACCGCTTTGTTTTGATAACATCGGCCTTGTCGGGGGTTTTAAAACGTATTTTATCACCATCGATCCATGCAGTTTTCATCTCGTCGATAGGAACCAATTCATCATCAACAACAGGTTCCAAATCAATCGGCACAAGGCCTTGAAATTCCTTGTGATATTTCTGTAGGATTCGACCACAGGCTTTTAGTTGGGGATCAGACAGGCAACTATTCTTCTCATATTGAGTGGCTAGGGTCGTCAGCAAGGCGCTTTCTTGACACTTGTACGTTCTCCCTTCCCCGAATAATTGAAGCAAGGCAGCTATCGTAAAGGACGATTCTGCCTGTATGAGTTTTCGGATATCCATTAGCTTTTGATGAAATCAATTAAGAGAGGGTAGACACCAACGTGACGATGCGGCAAATTATGAAATACATCATCTGGCTCTATTGTGTTGCAAGAGTCACAATATGCGGCAAGATAACAATACTCAACAACATTACCAAACGACATAACAGCCATATGGCTCAACCCTGCTTTTGTTATGTTGTTGTTTTTATATTCTCTTATCGCTTTAATTAATTCTGTAGAAGCAAGATATACCAAACTTCCATGATCGATATTTTGAGACAATCTTATCTCGGTGATATCGGCAAGCAATAAGCAATAATCTTTATAATCAAAACATCTTAAAAACCAAAACGCAGCATCAATCCCGCAAATTTCCAAAACCTGAGATAACTTTATTACGGTTTTGTCAGGAATAGAAACTCTGTTAAGGTAAAAATGATTCTTGAACGCTTTTACTGATCTTTTGCAAGGTGAATGTAACATTACCTCACTCATTATAGTCGTTAAATCTGGCATAATATTCCTCTTAAGCTAACAAGCATTTAATTTCGTTAATCCCACCCAAAGTAGCTTTTTTGGTAAACCCTAAAGCCGCCATATGCTTCTTAATTGCCACACGTATTTTAGTAGGGCTAGAATCAAGAGCGATCCCCAAAGCCTCTGCCGGGCTATCTAAAACGATACCAGCTATCATTTTAGCCTCTTCCCCGATACCTGCCAACCCTTCCAAGAACTCATATTTACCTTCTTGTCCTTGCTTCTCTGTATTGCCCGCTGCAGCGAAACCATGACTGGTATAAATATTATCGTCGTAGCAAATCGGAGTATGCTTCATCTGTTTTCTGGAAAATGTTAATAAGGCCGTTGATACATAACGATAAACCAAAGTAGAAAGACAATAACCTTTATCTTCGTCGAACTTATCAAAAGCGTTAAACATAGCGATATTACCTTCTGATTGCAGGTCATCGAAATCGCAGCCAGTTGTCTTATTAAAGGAATGAGCCATTTTGTTTACGATGTTAGCGTGCTTGGTGAAGAGTCCAGCTTTCTCTGTTTTGGTCAGTTTCATTTCTTTTCCTCTGGTGGTGGATTTGGGGCTGTTTATTCGATAATTAATTTACAGGCCGCTTTGATCGTTTCTTCGTTTGCTCCGATATGGCGTAAGTGAGTGATATACTGCTGGCTACATACTCTTGTTTCTTTTTTCTTGTCGGCTTTGATTGTATGATTATATGCCATATCGTAATCTGAAGCTCCAGCAATTCCAAATTGTATTATCCAAAATGCGACAAAGAATATCCGGTTCATTTATTCATCTCCTTAAATTCTTTTAGGGTTATCTCGCAAGTCATACCAAATAGCCTCATGCCGGAAACCTTAGCAATACCATTCTTAAAAGTATAGGTTTCGCCATCCCGGCATTTTAACCAGACCGTCTTTTTCTTTGGCTTGAATTTCATACTAACTGTATTGCGAAAGTATAGGTTCGATTACATACGTACTTGTTTTGGGTTGGCCATCCATACATTGAATAAGGAACGCGGGCAGCTTTCCGCTTTTTAATACACAATCGATTATTGGTAGTTCACTGATATGAGATATTTGCCTAACCCCATCTTCAAGACAGTAATGAACTATACGTATTTTATCTGGTTGCATCATATCATCCGACATATCGCCGTATACTGGAGTGCTAACCGCTATTGCAAAACGTTTTAGGAATAATTGAGTTTGTGTTTTTGTCATATTGTTCTCCCGGTTGTTTTTATCGCTTTCTTTATCGTATAAACCATAATAAGCCGCTATCAAAATAAGGTCAAGTAGTTTTTATTGGTTTTTCAATAAATATAGACTTTTCTTTAAATAATGGCTCGTTTCACATATAACCCAGAATATCAGACACATTAATTAATCATTAACTACATAAAAAAATGGTCAGACAGACAAAGCCAGGAAACACGAAACCAGTCAAAAAAGCCAAGAGGATTAACAACCCTATTGACAAAAAACCCCTCAGAACAACCCTCCCTGTCGACCCTGCCTTCCCCCTCTCAACAGACGAAACTTTCAATGGTTTAACTACGATACAGAAACAATTCGTTTATCACTACTATCTAAAACCCGTTACTCGTTGGACGAACGCCAAGATATACAGATACATCAGCCCCGGCACTTCAGCCACATCCGCTTCCGCCTTGGTTGCTCACCATCTCGCCAAGCCAGAAGTTAAGTACTGCGTTAACAAACTCGCTAAAATATATAACGACAGCCTTGGAATAACAACAGACAGGATTCTAAACGAATTAGCAGGCATTGCATACTCCGACATAACTGAATTTTTCGTCGAGAGGGACGATGGCAGGATCACTTGTCAGATCAATCCAAAAGAACTCCCCCCTCATGCCAGACGAGCTATCAAATCCTTTAAAGAAATGTGGACAGCGGATGGTATCAGTTACGAAGTTACTCTCTGGGATAAGATGGGTGCTATTAAACAACTCAGGGAAATTAAAAACATCGGAACCACTCAAAAAATGGAAGTATCCGGCCCTGACGGAATGCCTATTCAACATAACCATATGCATAAGATCGACCTTACTCTCCTATCAAACAAGGAAATAGATTCCCTCCTTGAAATATCCAATAAAATCAATAATAAAACCAAAACCAATGACGAAAACTCAGAGGATTAATCTTATTATGAATGGATTAGATAACCCAGCACACAAACAGACATACCCTATATATCAATACTTCAAATACGACCACCTCCCACCTCACCTACAAGCCATGTCAAAACCCTTCCATAACATGGCCACCAACATGCTTAATACAGTAGGGGGAAGCGTTAAAGACGACGAGATTGTTATAGGGCTAAGGAAACTACTCGAAGCTAAAGACTGCTTTGTCAGGGCCGCTATTGATAAGGGGAAAGGGGTTAACAACTCCAATGATGAAGCTATTACCCAAACCCAGGTAGGTACTCCTAGGTTTGTTGACCCAGTAGCCAATGCTGTTATGAACGAAGGAAGGAACTAATAAGTGGGCCAAAGTATAGCAGACAATAAAGCGCTTTTAAACCTACTAGGGAATAGGGATCTTTTGACTGCTGAGAAGTGTCGTAGATCCTTCTTCTTCTTCGTAAAAGAGTTCTGGAGCGAGATAATCGGAGAGGAGCCAGTGTACAATTGGCACATCCCTTTTCTATGTCATGAACTCGAAAAAGTATTTGTTCCCGTCATTAACCGCAGAGCCAAGCTATACGATCTAATTATTAATATTCCGCCAGGCACAACGAAATCCACCATATGCACCGTTATGTTTCCTGCATGGACGTGGATCGCTCGTAACCCGGAAAAACTCAAGCAGACCGGAGCCGACCTGCGGTTTATGACAGGATCTTACGACAAAACACTTTCACTTGAGCACGCTGAACTATCCAGAGATATTATCTGGAGCAATAAGTGGAAACGCTACTTCCCAGAAGTTCGTATCAGGCAAGACAAATCCCAAAAATCAAACTTCAAGAACAATAAGAAAGGAACAAGGTTTACCACTTCTGTCGGCGCTACTGCTACGGGGGTGCATGCTCACTTCCTTATTATTGATGATCCGGTTAACCCTAAGCAAGCCTTGTCAGATGCTGATAGGGCAGCAGCCAACCGCTTTATGGATCACACCCTTTCCACGCGCAAGGTAGATAAGAAACAAAGCGTCACTATCCTGATAATGCAGAGGCTCCATAAAACAGATCCTACAGGCAACATGGTAGAGAACACTAAAAAACTCCGCCACATAGTTCTTCCTGCTAAAAACGATTATACGATCAAGCCTCCAGAACTTGAGAAATACTACACCAACGGTCTCCTTGATCCTATAAGGCTTGCACAAGACGAACTTGACGACTTCCAGTTAAAGCTTGGCTCTTATGGTTATTCCGGACAATTCGGACAAGACCCAAGACCAAGAGAAGGGGCTATGTTCCAAGAAGAGTGGTTCGAGATCGTCGACGCTATTCCTGCTGGCGGGACTAAATTTGCCAGGGGCTGGGATCTTGCAGCTACTACAGAACAAGAAGCTAAGAGCGGTCAGCCAGCCTACACAGCAGGAGTTAAAGGTAAACGGGTAGATGGTATTACCTATATAACTCATGCTCTAAGGGGCAGGTGGAGCGCAGCAGGTGCCAGGAAGATAGTTAAAAATACAGCATCCCAAGACGAAGCGGGCACCGTTGTAGACCTCCCACAAGATCCAGGACAAGCCGGAAAGGGCCAAGTAAGGGATTATGTCACGTTTATGCCACAATACGAAGTACGGTACTCTGTAGAGTCAGGAGACAAGGTATTAAGGGCCGAACCATTTAGCGCACAAGCAGAAGTTGGAAACGTTAAGCTCCTTCGCGGCTCTTGGAACAAAGAATTCCTCGATGAGATAACATTCTTTCCCGCTGGCTTTAAAGATCAGGTGGACGCAACAACCAGAATGTATAACAGGTTAATCAAACTCGACAGTATGGATGGCCATCTAGTCGGCGGGCCGAAAGGCGTTAAGAACGAAAGGAGATCAATGTAATGAGAACAGCTCCAGTCAAAAAAGCCGAAAGAGCCCCATCAGCTATAACAGGAATCTCCAGGCAAGCCCCAACAGAAGAGCCATCCCCTACATCTATGGACGCAATAGGTGTTGCCGGGGTTAAGATATCGTCGGGCTTCGTTCATGATGAGTTTATCGTTAATCTAGTAGGAGAACGCGGAAGAAAGATCTACAGGGAAATGCGTGATAATGACGCTACTGTAGGTGCTATCCTATTCGCAATCGAAATGCTCCTTAAGGCCGTTCCCTGGACAGTTGAATACGATGATAATGAGGACGACGAGGACGCAGAAGCAGCAGCCACTCCAGCCATTAACCAAGAAGGAACAAAAACGGTTAATGATGGGGAGCAAGCCGTTAACTTCATCGAAGGGTTACTGTTCGATGATATGAGCCACACTTGGGATGACTTTATAGCTACCGTTTTATCTATGCTTCCATTTGGCTGGCAATACACCGAAATAGTATGGAAGCGTAGGCTAGGGCCAAGTCAAGACCCAGTTAAAGACTCTATATATAGTGATGGGTTAATAGGTATCCATAAGTTAGCCGATAGATCACAGGAAACGCTTGACCGCTGGGATATGGATGATCAGGGTACTGTATGGGGTATGTGGCAACAACCTCCTAATGGCGGCGAGATTAGGTACATTCCTATGGCTAAGGCGTTACTATTCCGGACAAACCCTTTCAAGGATAGCCCGGAAGGCAGGTCAATGTTACGGACGGCATACCGGAGTTGGTATTTTCTAAAGAACATCCAAGAGATTGAATCCATAGCGGTTGAGCGTGAATTAACAGGGTTGCCAGTCGTAAGGATTCCAGATGCTATACTCAACGGGGCAACCGACGAGGCCAAGAGACAGGTAGCACAATACACCAAAATGGTCAGGGATGTTAAGTTCAATGAACAAGGGGGAATAGTCCTTGCTTCCGACCCCTACTATGATGCAGAGGGAACCCCAACAAGTGTTCGGCAAGTAGAGTTCGAGCTTGTTACCAGTGGGGGCTCTAGGGCTATAGATACAGATGTTATTATCAAACGTTATCAAGGTGACATAGCTCGCACGGTATTAGCTCAGTTCATTCTGTTATCTCAGGCGGGGAGTAAAGGCGGATATTCCCAAAGCAAAAGCGAAATCGATTTATTCCTTGGTGCCGGGGAAGGTTTTTTGGCCTCTATCGCCTCTATCGTCAACAGAGACTTAATCCCCAAGATATGGAAGGTTAACGGGCTAGACCCTCAATATATGCCTTATTGCAAGCCAGGCGCATTGGCTCCGGATGATCTAGGAGTGTTGGGCGAGTATGTATCTAAGTTAGCTGCTGCTGGAATTAGCCTGTTTGACGAGGATACTTCTGAGCACTTGAGAGATATAGCAGGATTACCAAAAGCACCGGAAGGCCATGAAGACGAAGCATTAACCTTTGAGACAGAGGGGTTGGAAGATGAGACTTAGTGGGGATAAGAGAGATCCAGGATACGACCCGCTGTTATGCATTAATGCCAGCATCTTGTTTGATGGTGAGATGGTGAGCGACGTGGTTACCGCTGACGAAGAGTTAGGATTCATCATCAAGAATAAACGTGATGTGAATGGGAGCTTTGTCATTAACCGCGAAAGAACAGAAATAGAGACAGAGGCATTAGCTGGGAAAGTCCAAATCTTAACAAACAATAAATAATGGCCCAATCAATATTCATAACAACAGCTAAGAAGTTCGAGCCTAAGATTAGGAAAGCCCTGATCAAGGCCTGGAACCAGCTGCGCACCCAAGAAAGCATGGCCGATATAGAACGGGCTTTGCAATCTGGTGGCATAGAAGCTGTTATGGATATGTTCGATGATATGGGCATAGTGATCAACAAAGCTGTCTCGGAATCGATTGACGCCGCTATAAAAGCAGGAGCAGACCTTACGGCCATTGTTATCCCGGCCCCTGCCATACTAAACAAGGACGCTGTATTCGACCTGTTTAACCCCTATACAGCTGATTATATCAACCGCTACAAACTAAACCTAGTCCAAGGCATTACTTCCAACACCCGTGAAGCAATGAGGAATGAATTGGCCCAAGATATAGTGGCCGGAGTTAATCCAAAGACTACGGCCAGGAATTTCAAGAACACTATCGGGTTGACACCAAACCAACAACAAGCAGTAAGGAATTACCGGGGCTATCTTGAAAACTTGGACAGGCAAGCCTTACAACGTGAACTACGGGACAAACGATTTGACCCTACTGTATTACGCGCCATAGAAGAAGGAAAGCCGTTAACGACCGCACAGATCGATAAGATGGTTAATAGGTACCGCGAGAAGTATATCAAGTACCGGGCCGAAGTAATTGCCAGAACAGAATCGTTAAGGGCCGTGAGTATCGGGAATGATCTTAATATACGCCAAATGATCCTTGACGGGGATATCGACCTTGAATCAGTAAGGAAGGTATGGCACTACGTAGGCGGGCCACGAACCAGAGATGCCCATTTAAAAGTTCCAGGGCTCAATCCAGGTGGTGTAATGCTTGACCGACCTTTTGTTACACCTCTTGGCCCGTTAATGTTCCCAAGAGACCCAAATGGAACAGCAGCCAATACGGTACAATGCCGATGTTGGTTAACTTATAAATTAATATAGGAGAATCCATGTATACCCCTAGAGATTCGTTTGTCGTTATGATCATGTTAATCTCGCTAACCCTGATCCTTATATTGTCTTCTTGCTCTCAAAAGACAGATGTGGATATAACCAAACACGAGATGGTTGCGCTGGGCAAGGCTATGGATTCTGAAAACGCCCGATTAAAGGAAGTTGGCGATGCCCACAAAAGAACAGTCCGAGAGATAGTTCAGGTTGACGGGGCTACCTCTGGGGAAAAGATATTGGGCCTTGCACTTGTTGGCAGGGATTTTGTAGACGCGGCTAAGAGCAAGATAGCAGAGATACTTGAGCGGTTCAAAAGAGCCACACTTAGTACTGATGTTCAGGTCGTCGTCGCTGAGGAGGCAGGCAAAGCCGTTCCGTTTGCTACTGTTGGCGGTGTGGCCGCTGTTGCTATAAAACAAGATAAGGGATCTGTTAAGAACACAACCACCAACGGCAATATCGAAAACAGCTATAAGGAAGACCACGCCACTAATATTAAAAGCGAGGGTTCGGCCACCAACCAACCCGCTCAGGACAATAGCACCAAAACCGAATTGACTGAATAGAGGTTATCATGATCAAACCCCAAACAATAGACTATCATGACGCAAAGCTCGAAGTATGCTCTTGTTTAGTAGATTTATGGCCATCAAGATTACCCCTTGATAAATGGCCTAGTTTTTGCGGTGCTGGTAGTGGTATAGGGGATTGGATTATCCCTGAAAATATAGCGGGGGTTTGTTGCTCTTGCGTTTGTTTTGATCATGACGTTTCCTGGGCCATTGCGGATAACACGGTCAAGGGGGCTATGGACTCAAACTGGCGTATGTATAATAATCTAAGGAATCTTACTTTGGCCAATTACGACCAAGCCAAACACAGCAAATCGTATGTCGAATTTAAATGTATCCTGTATTTGTTCGGGGTTTGTATTGGATTAAAGCGTAATTTTAAACCAGATTCAGCGCTTGGCCCGGTAACTGATGATCCATTGCAACACCCTACGGTTAAAGACCGCCTCCATAAATTGGCAATGGAAACATTAGATGACCGACAGTTTTACACTAACAATATTCAAGGGGCTGCAAATGAAAATCAATAAAACAAATGAGTTTAAGCTTACCAAAGTCGATAAAGAGAATCGCATGGTGTTCGGTTTCTTCTCGGTCAACAAGATCGGGGAGGAATTATTGGAGGATCGCCAGCAGGATCTTATTGAAACAGAAGAGTTGGAAAAAGCAGCATATGATTTCGTCCTTAATGCCAGGATCGCTGGAGAAGGGCATATCAGGAAGGGCGTAGGTAATCTGGTAGAATCTTTTATGATTACCTACGACAAAATGGAATCCATACTCAAGACCGTTGAAGATATGGGGGTTGCGGGGGCGACTTTCGATCTGAAAATGGAAGGATGGTGGGGCGGGTTCCAAGTAACAGACGCAGATGTTTTGGAGAAAATTGAAAAAGGCGATTACCCCATGTTTAGTGTAGGCGGTAGAGCCACTGAAAGAATCGAATTGGAGGATTAGGCTATGCCTAGAACCGCACCTAAAAAGAAGCGTAAGAAGGGCATGCTTAAGGGCTTATCCTTCGATGAAGTTTCGTTCGTTGGGAAAGGGGCGAACCAAGCTGCCAATATCTCGATCATCAAAATGGATGGGGACGAGGAAGCTGTTGCTAAGGAAATGTTTAACGATATCCTTAGCGGCATGATAACCAGCAAAGAACTGTATGACTTTGTTGATGATCTATATATGACTAACAATGCCTTAAGTCGATCCATCAGCAGCGTTGTTCATGATTACGACAATAAGTATCCCGATAAAAAACAGGCGATACTTACCAACCTACAACAATTTGTCCAGGCATTTACCTCCATGGTAACTGACACGGACGTTATAAAGTCGTTAGATGCGGTTGACGCTCTTATCGGCAAATCAGAAACTCAAACGGAGGTAGATGAGATGGCAAAGGGTGATTTAGCATTTTATAAAGCTATGGACGGAATGAACGATGAAGAGCGTACCTTCTTCAAAAGTCTCCCGGAAGACAAACAGGATGAAATGGCAAAGGCTATGACCCCTGAAGCACTGGCCGAGATGCAACAGATGATGGCCGACAAAAAGAAGAAGGGCAAGGGTAAAGTCAAGGCCAAGAAATCTGACGACGAATCTTTTGAGATGGATGGCCATACAGTGAATAAATCAGATGTTGGCGATGCCGCCTTTTTGATTATGAAGGGTATGTCTGCCAAGATCGAGAAGTCGGAAGCAGAAACCGCAGATGCGATTAAACTCGCCAAAGAAGAGAAAGAGTTGCGGATTGAAAAGGAAATGGCAGATAAGGCTGAAGCAAGATGGCCAAACCTCCCCGGCGAGCCCGTTGTAAAAGGCAAACTGCTCCGCAATATCCTTAAGCTCGACAAAGCTGATCAGGACACCCAGCTTGCCATGCTCGATGCTGGGAATGCTTCCTCTGCTGATCTTTTCAAAGAGAACGGTACTGGTGGTGGCGGGGACGGCAGTAATGCCTCTCAAAAGCTCGATAAACTTGCTAAGGAGCTTTCCGAGAAAACAGGGGATTCCATAGCCAAGTCCTACGACGCGGTTCTTGAAACAGAAGTTGGCAAAAAACTGTATGAAGAAACATTGGGTTAATTCCCGGAACTGAAAAGCGCTATTTATAGCATACCAATCAAATTAACACAGGAGTTAACAAAATGTCCTATTATGAAAGCGTAACCCGCATTAGCCTCTTGGCTTCTGCTGATATGAGTGCAAATATGTACAAGTTCGTCACTATGACGAGCACGGGGTTTGCCCTGAACACTCTTGCAGGTGGCCCATGCCTTGGTGTTCTCGATATTAATGATGCCGATGCGCTCGGGAAAAGAGGTTCTATTGCTATTGCTGGAGTCACTAAGGTTGAAGCCAGCGCTGCTATTGCTGTAGGTGCTCAAGTAGCTTCTACCGCTCTTGGTCTTGCCGTTACTGCTGGGGCAGAAGACTTTGCACAAGGTTTTGCACTCGAAGCCGCTGCAGCCGCCGGGGATATTATCGCTGTTCTCCTGAGTGACGACGCCGCCAACCTTACTGTGGCTGGTATGACTCCATCTGCAGTAATTACCGCCTCGGCTGGCTCTGTTGTAACCTCAGCGGTTAGAACCGGCAATTTCATCAAAACCACAGTCGTCATTGATATTACCGGGCTTAAGTCCTCAACGACTGATCTCGATATTATCGGTGATACTGGGGTTAGTTATCTTGGCCAGATCACCGATGCGGTTAATGGTAGTATTTTTGCCGGGCAGGTTGGATGCTCTGTCGTTCCAACAACTGGCGCTGATGATATTGACTTGTATTCAGCCATTGAAGATACTGGTGCCTATGACGCTCTCGTTACTGATTTGACCGAGAAGGCGCTCATGACCTCTGGAGGTGCGCATGCTATAGGCACGGTTAAACCTTTTACAGTCCTCCCTGCTGCCGATGATTATCTGTATCTGGCTTGCGGAGAAGCAGGCACCCCCGGAACATATGATGCGGGAACCCTGGTTATTGAACTCTGGGGAACAGTAGTATAATAGTTGGCCATTAATTAACGATTACCAATACAAAATAAATAACCAGGAGAATAACGATGAGACCAAGTCCAGGCGATGTTCATGTTAATACGCCATTAACAAATATTTCTATTGCTTACATGCAGAAGGCGGAAAACTTCATATCCCAACGAGTTTTTCCCAACATTCCTGTCAGTAAAAAATCTGATCGGTATTACGTTTATGATCGCGGCGAATTCAATCGCGACGAAATGAAAGAAAGAGCACCGGGAACCCAATCTGCGGGTGGTAGTTACAAGCTGGATAACACCCCGACTTATTACGCCCGTGTCTATGCCTTCCATAAAGACGTTCCAGATGAAGTACGCGCCAATTCAGACGCTGTGCTTGCTCCAGATCGTGAGGCTACCGAATATTGCTCCACAAAGGCAATGATCAAGCGCGAAAAGCTCTGGGCGTCCAAATATTTCAAGGCTGGCGTTTGGGCAACAGACGAAACCCCAGGCACCTTGTGGGATGCTGCTAACTCTACACCGATTATCGATGTAAGAGAGGCCAAACGTCAAATGCTCAGGGATACCGGGTACAATCCTAATACATGGGTTCTTGGCAAGAAGGTTTACGATATTCTTCTTGATCACCCTGCTATTATCGACCGTGTTAAATATGGTCAGACAGGGCCAAACCCAGCAATGGCGGGTCTATCTGCTCTTATGGCTCTTTTTGAGATCGAGCGCATCTTTATCATGCAGGCTATTGAAAATGTAGATCCTGAAAAAGCTGACGATTTTGTTCATCCTCCTGCCGCTGGTTATTTTGATCATCAGTTTATTGGTGATGAAGAGAGTTGCCTGCTTTGTTATTCTGCACCTTCCCCTGGACTTATGACCCCAACTGCTGGCTATACATTCAGCTGGTCCGCTATGGTCGGAGCTGGCACAGAGGGTAATCGCATTAAGCGTTTTCGCATGGAAGAGATCGAATCTGACCGTGTTGAGATCCAAATGGCTTTTGACCAGAAGTTGGTTTCAGCTGACCTTGGCTTTTTCTTCGAGGATGTTGTAAGCGCTGATTCGTAAAGCGATTAATAGTTAGCGATATGCAGAGCTGCCCTAAGTATAAATGAGGGCAGCTCTTTAAAACCACCACTGAATGGGAGAATAATATGTCTGGCTTTGAATTTGGAGAAGAATTAACCTGCTTGAAAATAGTAAAAATCGGAAGAGATAAATACCTGCCTGGCGAGGATTTCCCATATGAAGATATGGATATCGAACTCAGCTTGGTAGAATCTCTGTTAAATAAAAGAAGCCTTGTTCGGAAATGCCGCGTTAGCCCAAATATGATGAAAGAGCTAAAACGCGAAAAGGTCGCAAAAAGAATTAGAAATTTTAGAGGTAAGCGTATCGTCGCTTCTTGGCCCTCTAACGAGCCGATCCCTGAAGGGTGTATCGATGGTAGGCCAGAAGCGATAAAGGCCGATGTACCCCCAGAGGAAGAGCCAGAATCACCAACCCCGGATAACGATGTAGATGCTGTCGAAATCGTACAAGCCGGAAGAGGTTGGTACAACGTGACGGTTAATGGTTCAGTTGTTAACGAAAGCAAGCTGAGAAAAGCCGCTGCTGAAAAACTCAAGAAGGAGTATCAATAATGCCACCATATAGCTCACAAATTGTTACTGGATACGATATTATCCCCATTACTCCAGGGGCGGCGAATTTCTCAGAGGGCCCATGTAGAGCACTGTGGGTTGAGGGTTTTGGCACGGTGGATATCACTACGCTTGGAGCGGATGGGAAAGACACTGATCGTGATGGAGTCCCCATCGAAAACGGGGGGCTTTTCCCAGTTCAGTGTATTAAAGTTAGGGCTATAACAGGGATAACCAGTGTTTGGGCTATTTATTGAGGGATTGTTATGACTATTTCACTGGGCGTTGGCGTAATGTTGGGAGGGGTTGGAATGGGGGGTGTTATTCTGCCTAAAGCCGACTTGCTAGTTTACGTCAGGCCAGTAGTTGATACTGTCGGCTTATTAAGCGTAGCGAAGAGTTCTATACAGGTAGATTTACCAACTTTTCAACCACCAACCCGTAGTGTCCCGCCAATTGTAATTCCTTCAAATATTATATATGTTAGCAATACCGCAACAAACGGTTACGGGGTCGGTGATGACAGTAACAACAGAGCAACTGCATCCAGTAAATTAACCCCTAAATTGACAATAACTAGTGCGATTTCGTCCGCATTAGATGGGGATGGGATAATAATAAACGATGGCGAATATACAGAAGCGTCCTTCCTCGTAATCAACAAAGAGATAACAATACTCCCAGAAAACGATTTGCTGGTTACCGTTAATGTTGTGGGGTCGGGGTCACGCTTGGTATACATTGCTGATAACAATGTAACTATAGGAGCGTTGATTTTAGATGGTAGAACCAACAGGAACTGGGGTGTGTCTTTTGCAGATTATGACAGCGAAAATGTAGTTTTTCACGGGACGCAAGCAATAAACTGTTTATCTTTTGGTATATTCCGCGATATAGCAATAAATAACGTAAGCTTATATAATGTAGTTGTCAACATGCCAAACGTTGTTAGTTGCACAGGTATACAACTAACCCTTGGAACTGGGACAGCAAACATAATTAACCCAACAGTCGATATTAGCTCATCCTCTTCGTCAACAGGGATAAGGATCACTGGTGGAGATGCGGCTAGTGATCTTGTTATATCTAATGGAACTGTAGAAGTAGATACCGACAGCTCCTATGGCATAATTGTAACAGGAACTAATCACGCTATCGAAGATAATATAATCGGTAAAAATAATCCGGTGAAGAGTGGTATATTAGTTCCGAACCACGCAACCTTGGCCGTATCCATTAGTAATGTAATTGATAATACTGTGTATTCGAAAGTTACCGGGGAGTACGGGCTAATAGTAGGTGATGACGGGACAGCAACCCCTAACCAGATATCAAACGCTATTGTTCGTGGGAATACAATTAACGACGCAAATCATGGTTGTATGATTGGGAGTATCACCGGGGCACTTGTTACCGGGAATACTGTAAATGGATGCCTAATAGGGGCCATCGCAAAAGGTAGTACGAACTCAGTTATATCATATAATCTCATAAACGGGGTGCTATCTGCTGCCGGGGCGCTCAGGTTAAAAGGTTGCATATCAGATAAGATGTTTAAGAACACGGTCTACATGAAAAGTGATTCAGTTGGCCCTGCTATTCTTGTTGATGATAACGGCGGGATAGTGTTCAGCACTGGTTGCTCTGTTGATGAAAATATAATCTATGACGAACTTGGTAGAAATTACTCAGTGGTTGGCACTGGTAGTGACGCGACATTCTCTAAAAATCTGTATTTCTCTGAGCCTGGGTTACCAGGAACGCAGTGGTCGTACCAAGGCGTCGCATACACAACGCTTGCTGCTTGGAATGCTTTGACCAATGTCTCAGACGAGCTGCAACAAGATCCGATGTTTACGGATGTTTCCAGTGGAGACTTCACCCCCCAAGCTTTCCTACAAGGTACAAGCCCTTTTGTTAACGGTGATGGTGACCAGTACGATGCATCTGGTGGTGAGGTTTGGAACGATACATATGATACTGCTACTGGGCAAGCACGATTTGGTTTCTCTATAGGGGCCTATCAATTTGCACACTCTGCTCCTTTTGCTTTTCACTTAGATATAGTTTCAGGTACCGGCCCGGATGATTTGGTAGTTAAACTACCTGCAGAAGCGGAACTAATAGATGCTCTTGGTGTTGATAATCAATATTATGACGCTTTATATACCCCACAAAGTTTAACTTGGGATTCATTTGTTGATAATGATCAGGTGAGATTTGGAAGTACAGGAGGGGTTATTTATAGAGTGGGCCAAGACGCAGCGACAATAGCTAAAATTGATAGAGTAATCGGCAACACATAATGAATGATACGATACCACTATATAGCCAACCATAAACACGAATCAAGCGCCGTTATCGGCTTGGCAATAATGGAGAAAGCACCATGGCACCACAATCGTTTGTAGGGATGATCTGGGAGATAGTTAGAGACAGGATGCCGTTTCTAGATCCATCCGGGGCGGCTCCGGTAACCACGAAGGATAACGGTATTGTTTGTGTGGAAAACAGCACAAATACCCCATTAGGAATAGGTGGTGTATTTACTGGGGAATGGCAGGATACTCTGAATTACAACGTAGTTGTTGTGGGGGCAGTTGCAAACCAATCCAGCGCCGTAGATGGATTGGTGGTGGATTGGAGCGCAGATGGGGTAACCTCCACACAAACCGATGAATTTACCATATCGGCAAATAAAGGTAAGGTTTTCACCTTCACTCCTCCAAACAGATACGTCAGGTTAAGTTATACCAACGGAGCCCTTGCTCAAGCCTCTTTTGATTTGCAGGTTATATTTAAAAAGGGCGGTTTCAAAGCTTCTTCTCATAGGGTGGGAGATGATATCGTCGAGGAAGACGACGCAGAACTTGTTAAATCCGTCATTACTTATCTAACGAATGAAGATACTTTTACCAATATCGATGTTCAGCACCCCTTGCCCAATGACGGAGATAGTGTATATGTTAAAGATTTGGATATTTCTAATTCTGATAGCGTAAATTTTAGCGGCTCCGTAACGGATTATTTTGATTCATTGAAAACTGTTAATTCTGATGCTACGGCCAATAACCCGAAATCGATTAAATTATGGTTTAATAGGACTATTTATTCCTCATCCATAGGTTTTGGCTGTGATGATCTATTAAAAAGTTTTTCAAATATTAAGATTAACTTTCTTGGCTCCGGCGAAGCTATTAGAGGATCTGTTGACCTTTCAACAGATGATACCAAAAGGAATAGTTTTTTAGTTGAGTTTGAACCCCTGGCTTTTAATGGCCTATTAATAGAATTTCATACCACTGATGAAGTGTGCTTGTCAAATTTGACAATTCCCAAAGAAACGCAAGTGGCGGCAAGAATTAAAGCCAAGAAAGAAAACGGCCAAGTAGTAGATATAGGAGCAACCAACAATGATAATTTAAAGGTTAGTGTTCAAGAATATGGTGACACCCCGTCTGTTGATGCGTTTGCCAGGCTTAGGGTTTCCGATAATTTTACTATATTTGACAGCAAGCAATTGCACGATAAACAGCCGCTTTTTTGGGACGAGTTATTAGGAGGGGGCGCTACAAGTGTGCATTCTTCTGCGGACGCCTCTGTCGTAATTGCGGTGACGGCTAGCGCTAGTGACTATGCCATAAGGCAAACCAAACAGCGCTTTAATTACCAACCTGGAAAAAGCCAGCTTATTTTCTTCACATTCCTCTGCGAATGTGTCCCTGGGCTAACTAAGCGGATGGGGTATTTTAGCGGTGATGAGGCCAGCCCGCTAGACCCTGAGAATGGTATTTTCTTTGAAACAAGCAATAACGAGCTAAAGTGGAACATAGCTAAAGACGGCTCCATAACCGAGACGGTATCTCAAGACAACTGGAATGTTGATAAATTAGACGGTACTGGGGCTAGCGGCATAACGTTAAACATGGACGCCACGCAGATCGCAATTGTTGATTTTGAGTGGTTGGGCGTCGGGCGTGTACGAGCGGGGTTTGTTATCGATGGCCTCATTTATTACACCCATAACTTTAATCATGCCAATAACGATTCATTCAACAGTGTATATATGTCTACCCCCAACCTTCCTTTACGTTACTCCATTGAATCTGATGGGTCGGTGGCTGGCTCCTTGACCCACATTTGCAGTTCTGTTATTTCGGAAGGTGGTATAGAAAAAACGGGGATACTAAGGAGTGTAGAAAACTCCCCAGGGTTTGTCCCCAGTTACGCGCTGGGTACAAAGTATGCGCTGGTAGCAATTCGATTGAAAGATGCATATCATGATATTTCAGTTATTCCAGAGGCTATCGCCATTGTTATAGGAACGAACGATAGCTTTAAGTGGGAGCTGCACCTAAACCCTGCTATTAATGGAACTTTCACTTATAGTGATTTAAACGACTCCAGCGTCCAGTTTGCGCAAGGAGTCGTTTCTAATACAGTGCCAACAGATGGTGTAATAATTTCCAGAGGCGGGGCCTCAACGGTAACAAGGGCATCTGAGGCAGAACTAAAAACAGCATTGAGAATAGGAAGCACTATAGCGGGGGTCAGAGACGAGCTGGTGCTTGTCTTTCAGCCATTCACTAATAATACCTCAGTTTGGGCAGATCTTAATTTTAGAGAATTACTATAAGGTGATATAATGGCAAGTTCAATAGAAATAATAAGAGCGCTCACACAAGATAACGGTACCCCTCCGATATTGGATGATACCGACCTTGGCGTGATAGTGGCCTTGGAACCAAACGCCTTCCGGGCAGCTGCGGATGCTTGTAGGGCTATAGCCGGGAAGTTTGGGGAGCGGGTTGATATGGATGCCGGATCATCTTCCATGGATCTATCTTCCCAGGCGGAGAATTACCTTAAGCTGGCTGAATCTTTTGATAAGAGAGCCCAGCAAGGGGGAGACGGCGGAACAGGTATGAGTGGTATAGTGGCTGGCGGCGGCTCAGTGATTACCGGAATATCTAATAGCGAAATCGAATCTGTTCGGGAAGATATTGACCGTTATACCAGCGCTTTTTACCGGGGGATGGACGACAACCCATCTGATTCAGATACTCAACGGGATGGTGATTGCCAATGACCGATTTGGGGCTGGTATATAAAGAGCAAATCCAGAAACAATTCGCTTTGTTTGGGTCAGCCTTGTTCGAGGTCTCTTATTACCAAGTCGGCCAAGCTGCTCAGGATGAAGATTCAGCAGAAGTGACTACTCCCAAAACAGCGTACCCGAACTTATTTATTATTAATGATCGGCCAAAGCTGGAAAAAATGGAGGGGGTTACTATCGAAGAAGACGAGACGGGGGTTGGCTTCCCAGCCCTAGATCTGGCCGCGACACCCGATACTGATGATTATTATCTTACGGCAGCAGGCAAGGGGTGGAAAGTTACCGGAGTTTTCTCCGATAATTTCACCGCTTATTGGATTTTGAAAGTTAAACGAGACCCTTCATTGGATACGCCATAATGGGAAAGTTTTTAAACGCCACCAAAAAAGACTTAGACAAAGCCGTTGAAGATATTGAGCGAGATGTACGCAAGGTTCTTGTTAACGCTGTGGAGGTGGCCCAGGACGTAAGCTCAGAGAGAGTTGATACTGGGTTTATGGTTAATAATTGGTATTTCTCCAAAAACGAACCAAGAGGTGCGGAACTAAAAAACACGGGGCAATCTTTTAGTTCACAAGCTGGCTTGACCCTTAGGAACATAACCAACTGGAAGCTTGGTGAGAATGCTTTTATCGTTAACAACACTGAATACGCAAGTTTCCATGATTTAGGGACTGTTTATCTTACCCCTTTGTTTATATCTTTTCAGGTTCAGGCTTATGCTGAACGCGAATTAAGGAAAATAAAATGAGCGATTTTTTAACCTTATATAAGACGGTAGTTAAAATGTTTGGTTCATATACAGAGACTCCCCATTTTTTCAAAAACGTGCCGGAGAAGCAAAAGAACCTTAAGGAATATATAAAAATATTCCTCGTCTATCCAAATGGCGAAAAAGAAAACATAACAAATACTGATCAAGTTCATTTTGGGGCCATTATGGTTCAGGTATTTACCCCTAAGAATGAGGGTGAGCTTCGATCATTTGAAATAGCAAGCCTTCTTAAGGATTTGTTAGTTGATCAAGAATTAGATAACGGGAATTTATTTATACATGGAGCTGTACCCATCCCGGCTTCAGACCCAAAAGGGCGATATAATCAACTAAATGTTGAGGCCCGATTTACTTTTAATTACAGACAGGAGGTTTAACATGGCTTCACAAGGTGGATTGTATGTTATCCAAAACGCTAAATGGGTTTTACACGCAGCAAAATCTACAGAAGTAACCGTTCCGAGCTTACAGGCTATTCAATTACCTCTGGGCTTTACGGTCAACGAGATCAAAGCCGTAGAATTAGGTCAGCCCATCGATAAAACTTTTGGTTCTGGCGCCTCTTACGACTCGATTAACTTTGACGCTAACTTTATCAAAGGAGATCCGACCAGAACAGAATTAGTAACAGCCGCTATTAATCAAACCCCGGTTGTAGATTCCAGGTTCTATGCAGATAATTGTGATTTCGCCGCATTGGATCTGATTAATGACCCATCTGGTTCTTATCGGGTGGGATCGCATTCCCCTCCCGGTGGGGCTAAAGAAGAAATAATGACCCAGAATATCACTGTTTTTCCTGCTGGCATGTCGATAATGTTTGATCTACATTACAGCGGTTCGACACTGGCGACGGTGGCGGGTGACCCGGCAACAATAACAGATTCAGATTCAGCCTTTATCACAAAAGGCTTTGTTCCTGGCATGATTCTTTATCTCGATGAAATCGACGGCGGCGACCCTTATATTGTTGAAATTGATACTGTCGCCGCAGGAGTTATAGAGCTTCTTGTGGATGTAGGGGATGAGGCCGCTTTGCCAGCATTTTCTTTCACCGCTTCGGTCGGTAAGATACACGCCGCTGAACCTATTTTATTAGATACCACTGGTACTGTTTGTGGTTAACCCCTAAACAATCTCCCCTGATCCCAGCAGCTTCCTCGTGGTGGTGGTTGCTGGGTGACGGGGCTTTATAAATCACCACCAAAAGGAGAGCAAAATGGCAAGAGTAACAAGATCAAAAACCAAATGGATACCTATTCCAGAAGACCCCGATGGCGCTGAAATCGAATTCCGCCTGTTAAAGCCAGGTGAAGAAAAACGTTTGGAAATGGAAGGGGTCGAAGTTGGCGGCATAGTCCCAGATACCGAAAATGGTGAAATCCTCACTACCTTCAAAACCGATCTTACTAAAAAGGGTTTAGCTTGGCTTGACCGGGTGTTTAAATCATGGAAAAATTTCTATGACGTGAAAGGCCAGCAAGCACCATGCGACCGACGTCATATTGCAGCAATGTGCGACGAGCTGGAAATCCAAACTGTTGTTGATGGAAAAACAGAACGGTTAGGGTTGTATGATTGGGCTCTTCTTGAATACGACAAGTACAAGGAGGAAGAGAAGGAAATCCAAGAGGCCGCAGAAAAAAACTGATGGAACTCGCAAGGTGGTTAGGAACAAACCCTTGCGAGGTTTGCCCACAAAAAATGTACGACCTGTATAAAGAAAACAAACACCCAGATTTAAAACGACTATTCCCAGAAGGGAGAAAAAGTTGCGATGGTTGCAGGCCAATAATCCATAAGGACAATTGGTTGCTTTATGACGTTTATGAAGTTTGTTGCGATCACGTTATTACAGATGATCTAGGTTCTTTGTCCCTGGAGTTTCCGGTCGTAGATTTAGTCCTCCAGAGGATGGGCGTCGATCAAGACGAGCTCCTAGACATTAACCGAGAAGTAAGAGAGTTTGCCCAAATGATTTACCAATACCCGCGAGAAGCTGAAAAGCAAAAACAACAAATAGCGAGGAACAAATCACGTGGCTAGAATAACCATTGAGGTAGATACTAAGCAATCCGTAAAGGCAATTGAAGCAATCGAAAACGCTTTGGAAAAAGCAGATGTCGATGTTATTAAACTTGAAAAGGATGCCAAAAAAACAGGCAAATCTATCCGCAACACTTTCAATAAGCGCCTGGCTGGTAGTGTTGCTGGGGTATTTGCTGGGATATCCGGAGCTATCGCTGTCAGGGGCCTCGTCCGCATAGCCGACGAGATGACTTCTGTCAACGCTCGGATCAGAACAGTGACAAGCAGTACTGAGGAATTTAATTTAGCGGCCGAACAACTTTTCCAGATATCACAAAGAACAGGAACACAAATTCTATCGAACGCGACTTCTTTTGCTAAATTAAATGGTGCTATTAAAGGAATAGGTGGCCAGACAGGCGACACGCTTTCTGTGGTAGAAACCCTCAACAAAGCATTTGTTATTAATGGTTCAACGGCCCAGGAGATATCCAGTGTTATGCTCCAGTTTGCTCAGGCTATGGGTTCGGGCGAGTTAAGGGGTGAAGAACTTAGGGCCGTTTTAGAAGGTAATGCATTTTTTGCCCGCGAATTAGCAAAAGCCCTTGGTGTCAATATAGCAGGGTTAAGAAAGATGGCTGAAGCTGGGAAATTAACAACCAGAACCCTACTTGATGCTTTTCCTAAAATAAAAGAAACTGTGGATAAAACCTTTAAAGAAATCCCGGTAACAGTTTCTAGAGCGATGACAGAAGTAGAAAACGCTGTGAAGCGGTCTGTCGGGATAATTAATGAGGAATCGGGGGCCTCTCTGTCTTTAGCCGCAAATATCCAGCAGATCGCTAGGGCTATAGAGGAAAACCAAGCTTCCATTTCCGGATTTGCTGAAGGCATAGCGGTTTTGATTAGTGGGGCAATTACCGGGTTTTCCGCCCTATCTAATATAATAGGCGTTGTTGTCGGAGCTGCTATAACCTTATTTTCTTTTTTCGCTCAACAGGCAGAAATTGCTTTTTTTGCAATAAAAACGTCGGCATTGACCGCTTTTGCCGCTATAGGGCAAATCGCAGCAGACACATTAGAAAATTCCATAAAGCTATTGAACGAAATTCCTGGGGTAGAGATCGATGTCCCCACAGAGATAGTTCAAAGGCTGCGGGAAATAGAAGAGCCAACCGAAAGCATTGTTGATGGAATAAAGCGCATCAGCGAAGAATATACCAACCTGAGAGTAAGTGTAGCTGAACAAGCAAAAGAATATGCCAAATCAGCAAAAGAAGCGATAACCGGAAATAAAAAAGCAGAAGATTCAGCCAAAAAAGTAGCAGAAGAGCAAAAAAACATCGCCAAAAAAGTAGCAGAAACAACTATAATATTTGACAAGGCAACCGGGACTTATAAAACTATTTCAGCAGCGGCTGTAACATCTATAGGCAAACAGACACAGGCTTGGGATAAGCTGGGCAAGGGTGGTCAAGACGCGGTTAAAACCATCGAGCAAAGCCTACAACGCTTGACTAGTAAAACCTATACAGTAACCATAGACGTTAACGAACGCGGGGGAACACGCACTTCTGGCCCTTCTGGTGGTGTTTCTAGGTCAGCGCCAAGGCCCTCAAACACCACATCAGGCCCGGCCACCTCAGCTTCGACTGCTGGAGGTGCTTCGAATAGCGTAGTCGATATAAACTTGAGTGTTAATGGGGGGCGTCAGGTCGCTCTGCAAGGAAGCCAACAATCAGTTGCGGATCTACAACGGGCATTCGCAGAACAAGAGAGGTTTGCAGCATGATAACGCTTGGGGGCATAGAATTAGATAGGAATCTCTATCTTGGTGGAGTAGAGCAGTCCAAAAACACGGCTGTTCAGCAAGTTCGAACCGTTGAAGGGGTTTCTATAGTAACCACCAAAGCAACCCCCGGTGGTCGTACTCTAACCCTTGGAACCGACACAACACTCAGGCCATTACAGGGGATATGGTGTCAAACCATTATCACACAAATAAAAGATCTCCAATTAGCCAATCAAGAAGTCGAATTGGTATATTATGGCGTGGCCTACAATGTTAAAATAATAATCACTACTGATTTTGATCAAAGGATAGCCCATCAACTTCGAGGCGATGGGAAAGAGTATACTGGAACAATAACATTAATAGAGGTGTAAAATGGCAATAGTATCGACCGACCTAAAATGGTACAAATCGCTGGTTGTCAACGACTTAAGTACAAACGGCGGAAGAATGAGCACAAACGAGGCAATAACAGCCGCTAGCAATAACGTGTGGCCTGACGTACCCAAATCCGAAAGGGATGCAGGCTCAACCAAATACAGGAAGATTTTTGCCAAGGCCCACTCTGATAATGACGACACACTTGTAGCGCCGAATATATGGAACGATAAGCCAACCCCGGCAGGGGATTACCAGTTGTTTTTTGAGGGCACTCAAATAGATACTCAAGCGACCTTAAGTGAAAGCAGGATATACGGTGTTGGGGATTTAGTGTCTGACGTAGTTGTTGGAGGATCTACTTTGATTGTTAATGTTGAGGATGCGGCATTAACCGGGATTTTCCAGGATACAGATAAAATTAGAATCACGGACAAACTCACCCCCTCTGCCGTTACTGGAAATGAGGGGATTTACACTATTAACGGAACTCCGAGCATATCTACTACTCAGGTAACCATAACCATAACTCCTGTATTGGCTAACGATTATCTTGCAGCTAGTACCAGAGTTATGTCGTTATTCGAGCCGGGGAATCTTGCTGCTGAAATAACGGGGTTGACCATAACATCTGCTGGTGGGACATATGACGATACTACCTATCCGTTTCTGTTGAATAACCAGGGGGCTGTTTTCGAAAACGTAACCCTTGAATTCACAGATGCTACGAATTTCACGGCCACTGGTGATACTTTAGGGGCGCTGGGATCAGGGACGATTGGTAGTGATTTTACCGTAATGAACGCTACTTATTCCAAGATACTATTTACTATAGAGTCTGCTGGTTGGGGGGGGACTTATGCCGCCCTGGATACGGTCGAGTTTACCGTTAATCCCGCTGCTATTCCTTTATGGTTAAAAAGGGTTGTTCCTGCTGGCAGCTCCTCTTTGGCCAATAACTCCAACCTTACTGCGATAAGTGGCGAAAGTGTTTGATAATATAACGGTCAATTATTCCTTACCTATCGGTGGGGAATATGATGCCCTTATCATGGAACAATTGAGCAGAAAAGATGATACAGGTAAAATTACTCGATTAGATATAACCGAAACCATATCGTCTATTTTATACGGCACGGAAGAGGCTAAATACGATTGTGGTGTGCTGGACGGGGAAGATTCAACCGCTGTTTTGGTATTTCCATTTGAACCTTCTTTGGCCTACGATATAGGTGTTACTCATGGGGATTTGGGGGGGTCTATTATTGCCGAAATAACGATTGTGGAGCTTATCCAATTTTCCTTAGATTTGGTTAAAAACTCAACTTACCCAATCCAGAGTCTAGAATCTATAGAATGGTACGGGGATGTTTTTGACGAAGAGGGCTCTGTTATAGATGGCCCAGATATATCTGTTGGCAAAAAAATAGAGATAACTGTATCTGAAAAAGTTTACGGCACCTCAAAAATCGAATACAAAACAACTCGCCACTACCATCCAGTTCTTATTAAAGCCCGAAGTTCAGCAGAAAATGTTTATGAATCAACCGCATGGGCAAGATGGGACGGGGGGGTTAGGTTGCTGACTCTGGCGTCTCCTAATGGCGCGGAAGAGGATTATCAGAACGGCACATTCTGTTGGGACAGGTCTATTGCTGATATAGTCCCGCTAGAAGAGCCCCCATTACTCCCCCCAGCAGCTGAACCAAACAGTCGTAGAATTAATATAGAATACTGTAGTCAAGGGAGAATCGTCCCACTATGAATCAATCGGTAAGCATATCATATTCAAAGCCAAATCTTAGTCGAAGCCGGGGTTCCATTTGGGCTAGATTAGAGCAGGAATACAAGTCTGATAATAACGGCAATGCCGGCATTTATGATGTTGGGCAGATGGTGGCCCAAGCCAGATCAGGCAAATCTTCTTTTGGGTACGTCCGAACTATTTGCCCTTACGCCACGATGAAAGATACCATCATAACAATAGAGTTGGATTTTTTTGTTTGGACTTCTTCTGTGGATTTACCTTATACTCTTACAACAAATATAGGAGAAATCGGCGATCCGGTATTGTTTGAAAGGCCGACCTCACTGGATGTCGTGTTTGCTAATTCGAATTTTCAAGAATTGCCCTATGTCTTTGATGGTGAACTATCTCCTCAAATGCCATACTTTAACGATAAAGGCGAGGAAATAAGTGCACCGGATATCACTCTGTCGGATTCAGAGATACAATTATCCAAACGGGTTTACCAAGTTCTAAGAGCAGATGGGAACGGTTTGGGATACAAACATACTATCACAATAGAAATAGATACCACCCCTGCCCCGTTAACCGAGGAAGAAATAGCCGCTGGAGAAGTCGTGGAGACGCTTAAAGCTGAAAATCTCCAAGTGACTATTCTTTTGACATATACCAACGAAGACGGGGAATTGTTAATAACACCATTGTCTATGGATATCCCCCAATGTGTTGTGGATCTGCTTGCGTATTGCGGTAGCGGTATTCCCCTATGGCAAACGACCTGTAAAGGCTTTTTTTGTGACGGAAGGTTTTTGTATTATGTTTATTATAATACGTGCGATGGTGAAGTAATAGAAGTGAGGTCAATCTTTAATGAATAATTCTGTATCTATCCCATATTCTACCGCAAGCGGTTTGGTTGTAAGCGATGATCGCTATATACGCCTTGAATTGGTCGAGGAAGACCTAGAGGCCACGCTCGGCGAAACAGCTGAGTTAATAGACGCTATTTTCAATATCTCTTCGTGTACCCCACCAGAAGAGGATCAACCAGCCGAAGAAGAAGAAATACCAGAAGAAATAGAACCGATTGAAAAAGAAGATTTCAACGAGTTGGTTCAAGATAATTTTGGGTTAAATATATGCTTATCTACGGAAGGGAATGATTTTGCCGTACAGGTAAGAGTTATCAGGAGCCATCTTGACGAACAATATACCTTAAGGCTTACGAATGGCCAAGCTGATTTAACCACGGTAAAAACCGAGCAAATCCAACAAAACATAATTGTAGAAAACTCTTCTGGAATTACTCTTGATTATCCTGTTGTTAGTGGGGCCGTATTTGGGTGGAACGGGTCGGTTTTTAATTCACAAGGGAATAAACCTGGGCCAGAAATAACGCTAGAAGGGAATACACTTAATTGGGGTGAGGATATCACGGGCACCCTTAGTGTTTCGTACAGCACTCAATATGATTTGGTGGATATCACTGTTTTTGGTAGTGAAGATAAAGAAGAAGTAGATTGCCTGGCGGTTTGTTTTTTTCAGGGCTTGGTTGACGAACTCTACCTAACAAAACCACCAGAAGATTCTGAATCTGACGAAGTAATCAAATCGCAGTATTGTGGAGAGGTCGGCGTGGTTACCATCCCCAACTCCTCACAGCCGGAATGCTTTGTTCTGCAAAGGGCGCATTATAGGTGCGTTTGTTCCAATAATGTCCGTAATACAGTTGAAACCTTAGAAACAGTGTCTTGTCCAGAAGGGGCCAGATGTAATGCTGGGGATGATACATGCACTATATTTATGGGGTCTACGGAATTAGAGGCTGGATTTGTTAGTTGTAACGAGGAAGCTGACGAGGTGGTGGATGAGGCTGATTTTTACGAAGATGTATGCTGCGAACCCCCGAAAGTAGCCCTCCCACAATGTGCTACTGTTTTCCGTCGAAACCCAGGAGGTGTTCCTATTTCTGCTGCTGACCGTATAGTACAGTATGATAGATTCGGAGCAGAAAATGTGCGGTTCGTTGCTGTATCTCCAGAAGATGGGGATTGCGGAACCACAGCGATTGTTCAGCGTGTTTTTGTCGGCGATTGTTGCGATGGAGTTCCTGATCTTATAATTGACGAGAACTTAACCCCTGATATTTTACCTATTGGCGGGAGAATAACAATTCACATAGATGGTGGAGAAGGCCCATATACTTATAAAACTTCGAATCGTGAAACAAAGTTTCTCCTCAACAATAAGAGGGAAATAACAACCACAGAGCAAGAAGTGGTATTAGATGCTACCGGGCTTTTTTGCGGAGCTACGAGTGTTTCTGTATCCGGTATATGCGGGGATGATACAAAAGTGATTAGATCCAGTGAAGGGGCGTGGTATTTTGTTGGAAATGATTGTAGATTGTCAGGATTCATACCTGACAATATAGGGGCTGCCTCTGGTGAGGTGATATACGGTAAATACAAACAGGTGGAAGTATTTGATGACGATTGGTGGTTTTCTTCTTCGCTTTTTTGTGTTGAAGGGACGCTTCTTCCGGGTTCCGCTGACGGGTGCTTGCAATCCCCTTGCGATGACGCCTTTTTAACTGAGCTAGAAGGATTCCGACCTATCGGGGATGGGGTTGACACTTGCTTGAAATACGATATGAAAGTGGTATACGAACTTAATTTTGGGGATACTTTTGATGGATATGGGTTTTTAGATGACGGTTCTTACGTAGTGTCTACTTGGTGGTCTTCAACAAGTTTTGGGCCATGTTTTTATTTTCCTTCTGGTGGCGGGTCGGGTGCGACCCCTAGCACTATTGGATACTTCGCAACAACAACCATTATCGAACTTTACGAATGGAGATGCTGATGGGGATGATTGATGCTTTATCTTTAGCGCATTTGCAGAACTTTAAAAACCTATTGTACGAGACAGAATCAGATGGGGTAGTGTCTATTTCAGAACTACTCAAAATCATAGAAAACGAAGAGTCAAAAAGAACAGCAAAAAGAATAAAGACCAAAAAAGCAAATAACCGTCATCCGGTCGTTGCAAAAGCAAAACAATGCCCAGAGGAAAATTGTAAGGGTGCTGTTGTTAAGTATTTTAGAAAGGATCTAAATGGGGACGGGGTAGTTATTGAAAAATGCAATAAATGCGCAAAAAGCTGGATAGCCGATGAGGTGAGCAATGTCTGTAATAGCTAAATCTATTGTAATAGATATGGCCAATAATTGGGGGCATATTACGTTTATTGGAATTAGGGATATAGCCCTTTTGCTATCCAGTTCCCGTTTAGCGGTGACTCCAGGCTCCGGGAGTACTGCCTACGGCAATAGTATTAGCTCTAATTATTTACCAGACTACGCTTTTCAGTACGATGCCTCTTTAATAGGAGATACTCCTTTTAATGGCTGGTTGAACGCAGCGACCACTAACCAAAGAATTATTTTAGTTTTTGATACGCCAGCAGAATTTGATGAAATAGTCATTAATAATTATCACGATAGTGGTGGGGGGACTACCTTTGGTGTCCGAGATTGTATAATAACAATCTCGTCAGACGCTATTACGGACACAACTTATGGAGCAGCAATAACTAATTCAGAGGTGCTGTTCGATGGTGTGTTCACCGAGCACGAGGCGTTGAATCAAGCAGATCCAGAGGCGGTTTACCCTGTAATAAACATAGCATTGTCTGAGTTGGAGCAAATATATGGAGATGCCCCTATAGCATTGTCTGAGTTGGAGCAAATATATGGAGATGTCCCTATAGCATTGTCTGAGTTGGAGCAAATATATGGGCTCCGATTATACTCCCCTTTAGAACAGCCCTATGGCGATTTCTCGGTAGTTCTTGCTGAGCTTACCCAGTACTATAAAGACGCGCTGGTAATCCGCAGAGAGCTACTACAGCCGTATCAGAGCAGCCTATCTATATTGTCTGAGTTGCTTCAACCGTATATCCTGGTTCCTTCTATCGTATCTGAATTGTTACAACCTTATTTTATAACGTCAACTGTGCTGACACAAGAGTTAGAACAAATATACGACATCCTCCAGAACAACCCTATAGAATCTGAATTATTACAACATTACAATTTAATATCTGATTCTAGATCAAATGAACTTGAAATAGAGGGTTTTATCAACGGTAATAAAGTCCATCTTACTAATATTGATATCGAAATGGGGTACAACTCTTATACAGCCAGATGCGTCTTGGTCTTGAGTAAATATTCTCAATGGGTGGCTGCAGAATATTTACAACCAGTAATTATAATTGTTAATGGGGTGGATTATAATTTTATTATCTCAGGCATAGATGATAGCCAGGATATTAACGATAGCACTTTCCGGCTTGAAGCTCGTTCCTCTTCCATCTTGCTAGATTTTCCGTATGCGGAAGAAGTCCCAAGCGATTTTGTTGTTTCAGGAACAGCCAGTGAAGTAGTAAACGATCTTGCGGCTTTAGAAGGAAAAACTATTCAGTGGGAACTGCCAATTGACCCTCCACTCAATAGCGACGACCTTCAAGTTGCTGGCGAATCTCCCTTATCCAAAATACGAACAATAATAAATGTTTTCGGTGGGATATTATATACAGATAAGGATGAGGTTATACATGCTGTCTTAAGGTACGAAATAGATGTTACTAAATATGAGGATTCTGTAGCGGATATTTTATTAACAGCGGAATCAAATTTCAAAAATATAAGCAGTGTTGTAGACAAACGTGATGGGTATAATAAATTCTTTATCTCAGATGAGCAATCCGGAAGCTCTTACGATTTAAGAACAGAGTCGATATCCACCAGCAATTATACTGTAAAAGCTTTTAAGGTTCCGTGGGTGGATACTGCAGTAGAGCTTAAAACATCCGAGCTGACAAATATCGAAATAAAACCATTAGGAATTATCGAGGAAATAATAGAAGAGGATTTAGTAATAACAAACGGTGAGTCCAGCACCACCTATCCTGTATATGGGATAATTTCCCAGGCATATACAGATAGAACAGATTTAGGCGTAATTGTTAGCACAGAAGAAGGCCGGATAACTTCTAGTATTAACGGTAATAGTATAGTAACTTTAAAATACACCACGAGATATTGGCTCTGGGATACCTTCGATACTGATTCTGAAAAAGTTCAATTTATATTGGTGACCCCATGATAGTAGAAGCAACAGCAGTAGTTAACTTTGGCACAGGTGGTACAGGTGGTGATCCTTATTTACTGTTCTTGGATATAGATTCTTTGGATATAGATGGCAGTAAAAAAACCTCTTTCGCTCCCGGCGAAAATGCCATCATTCAAGTAAATCATTCTAGAAATATCAAATTAACCCAAGTTATCCCAACAGACGGTTCTATATATGAAAGGGGCTCTGTTGTTCGAAGTATCGTAAATAGAAATCTCTTTTTAAGTAAAGAAGCGGACAACCCTTCTGAATACACGCTTCCAATTATCCCCATCACCACTAATGTAAGCTATATAGGCAGAACTGGTTCTTTGGTTTCTGAGGAAAGCGTGGAAGGGATCGTCAAGTTGGTTGCCTCAACTTCCAGAGCCCCGTTTATTGCAGAAATAACCAGTTCGTATAATTGCTCGCTATATGAATTATTCCCACCTGATTTAGATCTAGAGGAAGGGGAAAGTTACAGCATAGCGGTCGTTTTTTATTTCGATTACATATAATAGGTAAACAACATGGGAATTGTCGTACAAAGAACTCCATATGATAAACCTGGCCCAGATATCGTTGACCCGTTGTTAACAACGGCTGATGGCCAGCTGGAAAGGGGGAGGTTCGAGATAAACAAAAGCGCTGATCGGCTTCTTATCAACGGAGAACTAGTGGATTTTGATCATATTGATCCGGGATCTTTGGCGCATGTAAAGAGCAAAGGAGTGGATAAAAAGGGATTGTTGGTATATTTTTCTTTTAGCGCCACAATACAAGAAGATAATTTGCAGGCATCCACCAGTGTTGAAATTGAGGCTTTAAAATGAAAAGAATTTTAAAAGTCACCAATATTGTTTCTGGAATAAAAGTCCTGGCTAAAGATTCGGTTGGGCGAACTTTTCAGATTTCTACAGACAGGACTTTGTCGGTTGGGCAGTCCATACTGGTTGTCAACGAAACAGTTGCCGGGATAGTCAAGACTATAGAACCTGTCATATACGAGGTATAGAATGGCTTTTGATGAAAGCAAAGTAAAAAGAGATAAAGCTGGTAGGTTTTCCCGGACAAAAGGCAGCAAGGCCAAAAACAGAAACATCAGCGCTACTGCTAAAAGGCCGAAAGGGAATAATGTTGCTGGTGTTTGGGATGCCGCCCCTTATGATAAGCCCAGGCCAAAGCATCGCCCTGGAGAAACCCCGGAGGCGGTCGGGTGAAAAATTTACTACTTATGGCTGGCTTTGTTACTCTTCTGCATATAACTACCCGATTTGTTCCCGGTGCCATAGCTTGGGATTTCTATTCCTTCGCTAAACAGGCAGAGACATCCATCCTGGTCATGTACGCCCTTTCCCTTATATCTTATAAAAAACTTGCTATAAAATCGATCCTCGCCGCTTGGCTGGTCACAGAATTAGTATCTTGTGGCAATCTTGCTTTCTGGATTGTATTTCAAAAGAATTTCATTTACCCATTACTTATAAAATCCGGGCTTTCCCTCGCTTGGGTTCTATATATTTGGTTCCGCAATTACGACAGAGCGAATGATTGTTTGGACAACGATCACTTCTTTATGGTTGGCATTCGCCCAAGCAGCCCCCAGGATTTTATTCTGTCGTTAATTAAAGAACCGCATGGAGGAGTTGGTATTTATTTCCATGGTAAATTCTATCACTATCGCAAAGGGGTACTCCAAACCCACGACCGAAAGTTTTTAGAGCGGGCCGGGAGCAAGTATCGAATCCTCAAAATAAGGAAGGTCGATCAGGCTCGTCGATCCGTTTTGCGCTCCTTATTGAACCAAGAGAAATATCGCAAATGGAGCTGGAAGTATAACTGTAAAACGGTTTTAGAACCGATATTGGGTTCTAGAGGGAAACCATTGGTATAGGAGGGGCTAGAATGGCCAAGGGCATTGACTTTGCTGAATGGTACAAAAGAGCGCTGGTGACGATTATTACGCTTTTGCTCGGCGTTGTTGTCAGTATTGCCAGCGACATGAAGGGGGATTTAAAGGTTGCTCTGTATAAAACAGATAGCAACAAAGAACAAGGAGACAGCAATA
>PJEL010000246.1_pt1 | contig 64899 bp, 47 predicted proteins | sample 1853271 | NCBI WGS metagenome assembly PJEL01 (sample SAMN08108733, study PRJNA415343) | Invertebrate metagenome, whole genome shotgun sequencing project. | host: Globobulimina | place: Sweden: Gullmar Fjord | collected 2015-08
GTCTACCCGAGTCGAGGAGTTCAATTACTACATAAGTCTTTGGAGTCTATCCTTAGAGTCTACTACATCTAGCCTTTCTACTAGTGCTAATGCAACACTTTAACTGGAACTACACGAGAACCTGAGATACTCTACTACACAGTATCTTCACAGCAACTATATCAAGTAACACAGTCACTTGGTTTCGTCTTTTGTGAAGTTGTCAGCCTCCTAGCCTTATCTACTAGCAAGACCTTGCCCAAATCTTCTCTATATTTCTGTCTATATGTTTTGTCAACGGTTGATTGAAATCCTCAAGTCAGAGCCAGCATATTGGGTCGCTCAGAATAGCGTGGGTGCTGTTCTCCCACTCTTATTTGGTCTCGTGCAATCGTTGCGGTTCCCACTAGCATGTATAGCCATTGTCTTTTATGGCATCACCTCCCAAAGTTTGAGTAGTGATAATACAATTGGAGGCAGGATAATTGCAGGAACATTGTTCATGGGAGCAACTCTCTCTGGTGGTTTGATTGGTTTTACAGTTGTCTCCCTGAGCTGGCTGTCAAGGGGTTCAAATGTCAGGTCGTTGTTGGAAGTTGCACATGACCTCGACCTTCCGTCCTTCAGGGAGTACTTTCAGGGGAATGGAGATTTTTATGACGCGATAAATTTGATATACAAAGACATACAACTCATCCGTCAGGCAGACAGCACGGCTGTATCTACAATTTATTGGGTGCTTCTCCTTGTTCTCTTTGCAGTCATGTCATTACCTTGGGCATGGATGCGAAGTACCACAAGTACCTCTTTAGTCATAGGAATATCTATGATGGGCTTCTCACTCACCTGTGTGATCGCTATCTTTGGGCTTTTAATGCCCATCACGGGTCAATATGCATTTTGGACACTAGCTTATGGTGGGTTTTTGAAAGCGTCCTGTATTGCCATGCTGGGAACAATTGTTGGCGCTTTGGTTATTTATGTTAAGTCAGCCCATGATGAATACAGGAAAGTCTTCGCCAGAGTTCTGAAAGATTCTGGAAGGACCATCTCTCATGTATCGTCATGTATGCAAGAGTCCATGCTTGCGGCAGCTAATACAGGCATGGGTCTCACTAATGTCCCATCCAAGTCTGTATCTCACGTGCAAAACTACGATGAATTTTTGAGGAAAACATCCGTCAAAAGCTATCTAGTGCTCCTTCAGGACCTTCAGGAGGCAAACAGACTTTTGTCATCCAGTAAGGCTGAACCACCCATTCCAGGCTTTGCATCCCAGTGGGGTTCAAATGTGGCTCTCTATACAAACGTATGCGAATCCATAGAAAATGTCATTTCACAAATAGGTTGTGTTGAAATGATATATGTAAGTGTCAGGAATGGCATGGGAAATACTTCTAGGGATGCAGAAGACAATGGAGAACAGTCAACATCATGGGTTACATCTCAGGATGTGCCTACTGGACTAAAATTGGTGGGAAAAGTCTCTTCAATTTGCGCCAGTATATCCTCTGTACTTCAAAGCTCCTCAGATGCTTTATCGCGCATGCCACTGGGTCAGCCTTGTTCTGGCAATCATATTTCCTGGAGGCCAAAACCAAAAGTTTTCTGGCTTGATTTGTACCATCAGTTATTCCTTGTTTTTGACGATGTAGATATGCTTGCGTATCTAGAAAAGTCAGCTATTTCTGGTATCCGAGAAATATTGAACAATGTTGGCATGAAATCCATGCCATTTCGGCTTGGTGGATCTTCTTTGGTTCTGTTCACTGCAGTTGAGAGCTTGATCGACTACATGGTCCAACTTGACCAGCGGATTGCAACCGCTTTAGATGTCACTGATCGGGAATATTTTGATGCTGCAGAAATACATGCAATCCTCAGAAGGCGTGTGATGGGACAGAATGATGAAAATATTGATCAGAAGACCTGCTGGAAAAAAGATGAAAAGAGCCGACTCGTTGCCATCAAAACTTCCCCAGTTTTTAAGGCATTTGTGTTAGATATTCTTCTTGGAACAGGAGGAATGGGAATTTTTATCTACTTGATGGGGTGCCTGGATTTGCTGAAAAAGGTCAAAAGATTCATGTACAATCCCACAGCTCAGCATGAACCAAAGCAATCACAACCTACATTCCAACAGATTGTGTTTTTTGTCAAATACTGGTCTGGAATTCTCCTTTTAATGACAACTGTGATTTTAATAGGGTGGTTAGCAGTCGGAGACTCGGAATCAAATCTGTACAATCAGGAGCAGATTGCAAAGTATTTGATCAAGTGGATGCCCTTCAATGCACCCATTGCAGTAGCAATCTGTCTCAATACGACAATTGACTCGAGCATTATCAAAATATTTCTTCGAAGTACGATGATTGCATTTGGAGGAGCTCTTGGATATGTTTCGATGCTGAATGGCCGTTTAGCACAGAACCCATACTACATTTTCTGGATAACCATGCTCGTAAATGCATTCTTCAGCATGTTCTCAAGCGCTGGCTACTATGCCAGATACTCCCTCTTTCTGGTAGTGTATACCTATTTTTCAGTGGTAGTATGTCAGTATCTTGGAATATGTTGTACAGCGGGCGATGTCTGGGAATTTTCTGGGAGGACAATATCAACAATTGCAGGGGCCACTTTTGCCTTAGTATTTAATTGGCTTGTCATGCCTGTATATACGAGCCAAGTAATTTTCAAGGAAGAGGACACACTTTTGGGAGAGAATGTCAATACTATAGAGGACTCTCTTCGACAGGGACCAGATATTCTGTCTCAGAAGAATCCCGAGAGTGATATATCACAGATGAAACATGGCAATGTCGGTCCTTTCAAAGAGGAGGATGCATTGCTAGGTCTTTACCATGATATTTCTGAGAAAGCAGTCAGATCATTCAAATCTCGTTTATCGTTATGTAGCAAAATTCTTGAGGAGAAGCGCGTAAATTCTCTTGATGACTGGAGATTTTTTGTATTTGATATCACATTGATCCCCTTGCCCCTGGCATGCAAACTAACCTTTATTAAAGTTGCTCGTATGGGACTTTATATTAATGTCTGCATGCACGCACTAAAGACCAGTATTTATCCCTACTGTGAGGGTAAGTTGAGTGAGAAATTGCTTTCAACAATGCTTGAGGATTCTGTAGATCTCTTGAATGCTACACAAAAACTCTATGCCCTCATTGGAGAAAATCTTAATGAGAAATCACAAGATGAGAACAGCAAGACTGAAATCAAGATAGTGTCATTGCTTGATCTAATTGTTGATATCCGATCAGGACTTTCAAAGCAATTTGAATCATCCATCCATAAATCATGGGAAGGAACCATAAATATAAGTGATCTAAAATGTCTTGTATTCTTCCAATATTTCTTTGCATCGCTTGATGAAGTGTATCACTTGGGATTTGAGCTGTGCAAAAATGAGAACATGAAAATAAGGGACAGCTATTGGAGTTTTATCATAGCCATGAATCGAAAGCAGGAAAACTTTTCTTTTGGATCTTAAGTGGGTTCGATGTCAGTTAAAGAATCAATGTGAAAAAGCAATGCCACAGATAAGATAAATGTAATTTTTAAGTAAACTGGTCGGTGAATGACCGCCATTGATATCCTGATGCTCGGAGATTTTCCATCCAGACACAAGCTTTGAAATAGAATAATTCAATGACAGACCTGTATTCTGTGCAGGCTGATCGAATACCTCGTGTCGAGATCTCACGATGCGCTAACGTGTCTACTATACGATCCTTGTGCTCGCTGAAAGCAGTACTATATGGATCAGAATCTAATATTGGCACAGGGTCAATGCCTTGTAATTTTCCAGAATTCGATGCTACCAAGACAAAGTTTGAGATATCATCATCGCTTGGTTCCTCTCTATACATTCTGACGGCTACGAATGATTCTTTAATTGCTGTATATAATGTTTTAAGCTGCTGTCCTTCTAATCCAAAGAAATTTACCACCAGCACAGACTCAGCCGAGTGCATCATGGAGCTTGAAAACTTCCTGAACAAGTTACGCTTCTTTAACAAACTCATGTCCGTATCTCCAGAGAAAATATCTAGATTGATGACCTCATATTTCTCCAAAGACATATGATTGATTAACTGCCCTGCGTCTCCAACCTGACAAGCTGTCCCTTGCAGATTGAAAAACTCCTTTGCAGCAGCCAAAATTTCAGGATGCAGTTCAACACAATCACAAGAGTACCCAATCCGCTGTAGTACCTTCAGAGACGTCCCTGCCCCAAGACCAATATGAAGCGATTTTTTTTCTCCATTTGACTTTTCCCTGTTCGTGAACAAGGCCCCTGCTGCCTGCAAGTGAAAGGCTGAGAAGATCGAAACACCATATGCTGATTGTGGCTTGATCCAGATGCCCCCCATCATTGAATGGCCCAACCGCATTGCTCGCAGTTGGAGCGACTCATTTCCTTTCGTCTCAACTCCATTAGGAGTTCCTTCCACTATTTGAAGAATAGTTCCTGATCGAAGTGGGCACTTCCAAACAACATACAAGTTTTGACCTGCTGGATGTGTGGCCCCGATAACCCTGCCACAGTAGCTGCAAGACAGATATGAATTGAATGCATAAGATATGCCCAACGCGACTATGACACTTCCCCAGAATCTAAGCTCTTTTGGTAACTCAATGAGAAGACCAACAGATGCCACAATGGATCCCAGCAAGGGTATGGTACAATCAGGGTAGGGTGGTTCTGGTAGCCAGAGCATAAGAAAAGAACCAAAGCAGAATATATTGATCACTAGTCCAACAAGAAATACATATCCTCGATGCATATAGTATATCTTGATGTACGAGGAGAGAAGATATCCGATTGATACCACAGACATCCATGAGCAAGCAAGCACTAGAAAAGTACCTCTCATGAGTATCCCATTATCTGTGACAGTTTCTTGCGAAGAGGAGAATACGCCTTCTGACAGGGCATCAAGGAGAGATTTCATATCCAAGTATGCAATACCAACAGCTATCCAGCAGCATAGGCGGGTGAATCTACCCTGTCCTGCACCACTGAGTGCAATATTGCCAACTATTCCTGATAGTACTAACAATGGAAAAATCAGGATAACACTATTGCGGGCAAACCATTCTCCCAAAATATCAATCAATGATCTATACACCAGCTGCAATAGAAATAAAAGACTCAACACTGAACATCCCACTTCCATAGCAGACATTGTATTGGAGTTCATGTTGCCAGAACCAACAGGATTTATGGCTAGGTCCCTCGCAAGCTCTAGCACCTTCCGTTCTCTTGAGGGATTCTGAAGACTCCAAACAGCAAACAGACACCTATATATACAAATAAGAGACAATACTAATCTTCAGTACCGGAGCAAATATACAGTTTCTCCAGAAGGAAGAACGACACCTAGGAGTACTCCCATGCATTGGTTAAACGGCATTAAATGGGCCAATCAAGGAATTTCACATATATATTTTAATTATAGGGATACATGCATCATTACAGAACAATTTTCCGAAATGAATACAGACAAAACTTTCCATCTGGTTTCATCCTAATATTGGAACCATGCATATGCATGCATGTTACTGAAGCCTTCTACTGGTCTAGAGATCTAAAAAAGTGCATATTTTCAAATCAATAGATTTTAATATTCGTCTGGTACTGACAGATAGAGAGTCGCTGGTTGTCTGTCAGCGTTAGATATCATAGACACTCATTGAGGCATGAGTCCCTCGAAGAAGGCATCAGATGCAGAAAGGCATAATGCACATGATGAAAAGTCTTTGTTAGAAGATGTTCGAAAATATGCTGCGGAATTGGGCTTTCCTTCTGCAGGAGGAGGCGGGAGTATGGGATCATTTGATGACTTTGCACCTGGCAAGGCAAAAAAGAAACTCTCTTCTTCACATAAAAAGGGCTCTGATAAAAAGGATGGAAAGAATTCCAACAAGGGTGTAGAGAAAAATGTAGATATAAATCTGAAACCAAAGCAGAAAACAAGGCCAGTGGCAAAAAAGACGGAGGAATTCCCATTCCCTCTGCCTGACATTCCAAAGGATGCATCCAAGCTCAAGACTCTGTTTTCATTCAAAGATGAAGGACTGTGGTTCGAGGTGGTGAGCGATGTACCACAGAAATCAGTGCAATCTAGTGCAAAGAATGATGATACTGTGGTGGCACAGATGAGAGAGAGAGCATCAAAGCTTCTAGAAATTGAGTCAATTGTAGCTGCCAAAGATGCGTCACTGTCCAAGAACTCAAATATTTCCTGGCTTCAACAAGCCAAGCAAGGAGGTACTACATCTGATAAAGTTGCCGCCATGGCCGTTCTGGTTCAGGAATTCCCCGTTGCTCATCTGAAAAGCTTGGAAGGACTTGTAACAATGTCTGGGAAAAGAGGTGGTGCCCGAGCTGTTGTTGGGACCACGTTGGATATTCTTATAGAACTGTGGAAAGATGTCTTGCTTCCACCAAACAGAAAATTGAGATATTTTTATCAGCAGCCTTTATCTGAAGTACATTCCTCGTCAAAATCAAGTGATAGATGGCTCGTCATGTGGGAATTTGAGGATAGACTGAAAACTCAGTATGCCACTTTTGTGGAACAATTGGCAGTCTTGTCAACGGACAACTTGGATTTCATCAAAGAAAAGGCCACGAAGACGGCATTCGAATTGCTTCTCCATCGATCAGAGCAAGAGGGGGAGCTATTGAAAATTGTTGTGAATAAATTAGGAGACCCGGATAGGAAATTAGCATCAAATGCTGGTTATTTGCTGACAAAGCTCCTGGCTCATCACCACGGTATGAAGCATGTCGTTGTTCGGGAAATAGAAAACTTTATATACAGGCCCGGACTCAAAGATAGAGCTCGTTATTATGCGGTTATTTATCTCAATCAGATAGTTTTGTCCAGCAAAGATCCTCCCAAAGTTTTGCCAAATGGTACCTCTGTTACCTTGGCCAAGCGGTTGGTTGATATTTATTTTACTCTGTTCAAGCTTATCATTGAAGGGTCGTTAGGTACTGCAGCATCAATTGCTCAGGCAAAAGAAGAGAAATTAGACAAAATAAGGAAGGAAAAGGCTATCAAAAAGGGCAAAAAGAAGCTTGTCAAAGATTCAGAGCCAAAAACAGTTGGTGGAGATAGACAAGGGGTTATGGACTCTAGAATGCTTTCTGCATTGATCACAGGTATTCGCAGGGCATTTCCATACGTGGGAGCGGATGAAATCGAACCTTTGATAGAGGCTCATGCGGATTCGCTGTTTAAACTTATTCACACTGCATCATTTGGAGTAGCAACACAGGCGCTCCTTCTCCTGTACCAACTAATGTCTTCACAGTCCTCTATTTCTGACAGGTTCTACAGAGCTCTATATTCCTGCTTGTTCAATAAAGAGCTTCCAATTTCCACTAAGGCACCTTTGTTTCTTTCCTTGTTCTTGAAAGCGGTGAAAGGGGATGTGAGCACCACTAGGACTGTTGCACTGGTCAAGCGCCTCATGCAAGTGGCGCTGGAGGCCCCTGCAAACTTTGCGTGTGGCTGCTTGATTGTGCTGTCAGAAATTCTAAAAGAATCTCCTGCACTTTGGAACACTATTAATGACGCTGAAGAAGAACGCGAGGATGATAATCAAGATGATGCAAGAGGGTTGTATGACCCAAGCAAGAGAGACCCACAGCACGCTCAGGCACAAGCCTCGTGTTTGTGGGAGCTTATTCCACTTTCTAAACATGCTCATCCATCAGTAGCAGCAATGTCAAAAAGTATTCTGGCAGGCGTTCCAGTACATTATAATGGGGATCCTCTTAAAGACTTTGTCTTGTCTGAATTCCTTGGGAAGTTCATCTCCAAAAAGTCAAAGAAAAAGACGGATGCAGGAGATTCCCTCATGCAACCTATTTCGCAAAAGCTTTCTATATTGGAGTCGTTGGATAACAAGTCCATTGCTCCTGATGAAGCCTTCTTTCACAAATTTTTCCAGATTAAGGATGACAGAAAGCAGGTATCAAAGAGAAAAGCAAAGAGCCAGGATGCTGATGACAGCGATGAAGACTCATCACTGGCAGAAGATGACTTTTTGGCTGGAGAAGAAGGAGACGATGGTGCTTTTGGTGATATGGACCATGGCTATGATTATGATCAACTTGCTGAAGCAATGCAAGACCCCGGTGATGCATCCTCTGATGACACATCAATGTCATCGCTGGAAGGAGAAGAGTTCCCATCATTGTCGGGAGAACAAGAATCTGGAGAAGATTATTCCTCCGTGGAGGATATTGTTGAAAGTGATATGGATGAGGAGGATGCCAAGGACAAGGAGGAAGTCTTTGCTAGCCTAGACGATTATTCAGAGATGATTGCCAAAGATTTTGAACAGTCATGAAATATAATTTAATGCGGTATCATATTATTTACTTTCTGTCTTTCTCGAGATTCTCGTTCTATTCGCTCTCGTCGCAGTGCTTCATACATTTCTTTCTTTTGCTGCCTTTTCTCTCGGGCACGAGATTTCCTGCTCGTATGTTTCACTTTGACATACGATAAACAAGACCTCTTCTCCTCTCGCCCCCCGGTAATCTGACCTTCAACTTTGTCACAAACGTTATCAGTTGCCTCGGAAAGCCACCAGGGTTCTTCCTGCATGCCCATGGCGAATTTAAAACTAGCATCAAACCTTGGGTCACAGGTCTGAGTCTTTGGGTCTCCACGTTCCCTCGCGGCAGCAGCGCACTTTTCCCATTCTAGAGATTCAACAATAGAAGTTGAAGCGGTCTCAGACGGACCTTCCGCTCCCTCTTGTCGCTGTCGTTCGAAATCGATGACAACGTGCCCACCTCGTTGTTTGTTTAACAGAGCCCTGTACCTTGCATCTTTTTCACGGTCTCTCTGTTCTTTAAGAGACTTTTTCTCTCTCTCCGCAGCAGCATCTTCATCCCGCGTGACACGAAGTCTATTGTCCCTTCCATAAACGTTCCACTTCTTCTGTGGTAAAATGTTCAAACCACCATGGCCACCCATTACGTAGAGCTCAATCTGTTCTAATTTACATTTTTAAATTAATTTTCTATGCAATTAGTCCACCATTGCAGCTGAATCATCCTCTGGCTCTTCCTCCTCTTGTGAAGCAAGTGCTGAGTCAATAAAAGGCTTTAATGCGTCACCTTCCAGTAATGTGAATGGTTGATCCACCCCTACCACAGCCACAGAACAATTCTTTTCATTCAAATCACCATCCTGTATAGTCGAATGCAATGCTTTCAACGCGTGCCCTATAAGATCATCCATACTCATCCCATCCCTTGCAGGCCCATCCTCTGATACAACCCGCCGCTCCATGTACGTCTTTGCAGCCTGCGACCTTGAACCCATTGCAAATGCTTTGTATTCATAATAATTTCCTGAAGGACAATTGTAGTATATATGAGCACCATTCTCATCGTATCCAGCACTCATCAAACCCACTCCATAAGGCCTCTTCCAGCTTCTCTGGGTCCCCACTTGTGCTTTATCGGCCACTTGCCTGACTAGACGACCTACAGGCATGGCAGATTCATATACATATCTATGATTAAGACATTCATTACGCATGTAACGGCAGAGAATACGCCCATCAGCTGTCAGTCCAGAGATTGCAATTCCCATGTGATCATCAATTTTAAAGATTTTTCTCTGATAGCTAGAGAGCTCAGACGGAGCCCTTTTAATTGTTCCAATAACAGCATATGATGCATTCTTTATTCCCACCGCGACAGATCCTTGCTTCACAGCTTCCATGGCGTATTCCACTTGGAAAATACGCCCTTGGGGTGACCAAGTCACAACATCCGTATCGTACTACAGCATATACATTGTCGTATTAAAACCCAGAAGATCGGAGGAAAATGTCACACGGTGATCATTTCATCAAAGAATGGTGTAGCTCATGATTCAATCAACCAATCAATCAAAGGTGGTTGATTCCTGAGAGAAGACATCGGCACGTACCTGATTTCTAAACATGATGACTCTATCTCTTCTATTTTGTAATATAAAACAGAAATTAACTTTGTAGGCTTCCGTAAGACGTCAAAGTTGTTTTACAGATTTTTTTTCACTTTGAGACATAAAAATGTTACATAAACTATCATTTTTTCTTTATCATGTACGGTTTTTTTTTTCACGCGTCCATATGTCAAGTGCAGGCAATTAAATGGCCAACAAAAACAGAGAATACAAGCATTCTATATATTATAGTATTGCATTACACTTCAAGCAAAGGAACCGAGAAACCTGAGAGATCACAGAAAGAATCCGAAACAAGAGGTATGATTCTCCGAAACCCAACGACCAAATGTCCTCAGACAGGTGCTCATATCGTCTTTAGTGGACATAATGGTATTTCATGGCATTATTGCATCAGACGATGCAATGGTTCGGGAGTGAAGCGGTTGACAAGGGCCAGAGTGGTCGACATTCGTCAGTCATCGGAAACGTATACGCCACCGTCTTCAACTGGGGGATGCACGGAATTGAAGGCACTCGAACGCTTCAGTGTCGTTATACCTGACTCACAAACGCTGCATGGGTCAAAGTCCATGATGTCTGGGACTGTCTCTCGGAGGATTTTGGCAGGGATCATGGCAAACCCTACCAGTTTCGGAAGGTTGAAATTTGGCATTGAACAGGCGAGATTGTACGACAATGAAGATATGAGGCAAGAAAATAGCCTTTCGAAGAGCCAGTTGCAAGTATGCAGGGCTTTGGTGAACACAGCTGGTCTTGTCTTGGAGGATGTGGTGAACAATGGGAGAGTATCAATTGAAGTAGACCCACGGGTAGCGTATGATGCGGATGGGTTGCGTCGTCAGGGAGAGATGATCTGGTCAATGTGTGCAGAGAGTGGTATTCCCAAGGAGAGGATATTGATTCAGATGCCAGCTACATGGGCAGCTATTGAGGCTGCTGCAGGTCTGGAGATGGAAGGATTGCAGACCCACCTTGTCAGTGTTTACAGTTACGGCCAAGCCGTTGCAGCGGTGGAGCATGGGGTTTCTGTTATTCAGGTGAACGTTGGGCGTATCAATGACTGGTACGATAAAAATCCAGGTGCCATACGGGATCCGAATGGTCCAAGGGAAGTGCAGGCTATGGCAAAGGCAGGGTATGGTGGTCCTTTGGGAAACCCTGGCCTCCCATTGGTAAAGAAGATATACACATATATTCACCATGCTGGAAAAGGTACCAAATTGATTTCATCTGGTATGAGAACCAAGAAGGAAACACTTTCATTGGCAGGAAGTGATTACCTGGTTGTGGGTGAGCAGATATTGAAAAGTTTGGAAAGCACCTGCACTTTGGAGGGATATAATGATGGCCTTCGAGCAACAGGAGATTCGAATAGCGTGAGCCCTGCAATGAGCCCAGAACATGCAGCAGCCTCAGAGGTTGAGAAGATTTCTGTTAGTGAAGTGAATTTCAAGGATGCTCTTGGCCTTATTGGGGCAGATTTGCTAACAAGTGATGTTGAACGTGCTGTAGAAGATGCTATACGCCTTGAGCCCATCTTTTTAAACCGTGTAGGAGGGCAAGAATGATTTTATTACGGGATGAAAATTTGTTTTGCAAGGTTGTAACAAGATTCTGTTCTGCCAGTCATAAAGACATGGCGACATCCTCACATTGCATGTGTAATTTATACTATTCCCTCATATAATGGGTAAAGTAAACAAGGTTGTGCGTATACAGGAGGTGAAAAAGGAGCAAGAGGAACGGGATGACAGCGGGTCTTTCGGGGGTAGCTCTCTCTACCCTAATTCTGACGACGACACTCGCCATGGACTCCAATCACTTCATGGTGATATGGTATGTTTCATTCTACATTTTATGCTACAATGAGAACGTCAATATCACAGATATCATTATGCAGGCAGCGAAAAGGCGTGCTATCACTGAGTTGTTGTTCTTCGCAAGCGTTGGTGACCTGAGAAGGTGTCAAAGGATCGTCCGGATCTGGAAATTAGACGTTAAGGATAAAACATGCTGTGATTATGATCGAAGGACCCCAATGTGCGTGTGTGTAGTGTACCTGGTCTGTATCCATATGGTTACTGAACTGCTTGTCTGTCTATGTAGGCATTTAGCTGCGAGTGAAGGAGCATACAAAGTGACTGAATGGTTGATCAACGAGAGAGTAGACGTAAATGCATTGGATCGTTTCGGGAGGACGCCGTTGGAAGACGCATTGCGTGGAGACTACAGGGAGGTGGTGAAATTGTTGGTGGATAAGGGTGCCATGTTGCAGGAGGAAGGCAAGATGGTGGATCTTGGGAGTAGTAGCCTGGCATCAACGCTCGGTGTTGTCCCTCAAAAACTCTGGGATATTGATCCTGAATGGGAAATGGACCCTGGAAATCTAGTCATCATGGAAAAACTGGGAGAGGGAGAATTCGGTATTGTACACAAGGCTCGCTGGTTTGGAACAATTGTTGCAGTGAAAATGCTCAAGGGATCGTCTGAAATTGCGCTAGGAGATTTCAGGGGAGAAATCGACATTCTCCGAAGAGTGCATCACCCAAACGCAGTGCAATTCTTTGGTGCATGTTCCAAAAGAGAGCCGTATATTCTTGTCACAGAACTAATGAATGGAGGATCTTTGGCGGATGCTTTCCAGCGCATAGAAGGCTTCCCCATACGAAGAGCTCTGCAAATTGCTCTTGATGCTGCCCGAGGATTGGCGTATTTGCACAATCGCCGCCCTTCTCCGATCATCCATAGGGATTTAAAGCCAGGAAATCTAATGTTTGCTGGTAGTCCGTACCAAAGCCAAAGAGAGGTTATATACAAAACAGGAGTCGCCAAACTTGCTGATTTTGGTCTATCAAAGACATTACCAGTAAACAGGCATGCAGACTTTGGTTACTTGGATTCCACGTTTAGAATGACTGGTGAAACAGGGTCATACAGATACATGGCTCCAGAGGTGTTCCGACATGAACCATACAATTCTTCCGTGGACATATACTCATACTCCATGATTTTGTTCCAACTTGTGGAAACAAACCCTCCATTTGCTGGTATGGACCCAATCAGTGCTGCCAAGAATGCAGCCATGTATGACCTGAGGCCATCTTTTGTACAGCTGAGTGGATCAGCTCCAGGATACAAGCGAGAAGTACGAGAATTGATAGAATCTTGCTGGTGCCAGAATCCAGAAAAGAGACCATCTTTTGAATCTGTGGTTGTCTCATTGGAAGGGATTCTTGACAAGCTTCCAAAACCAAAAGATGGTTCTTCTGAAGGCTGCTGTTCAGTAGTCTAACCAATACTTTCAATTTTGATGACGATGTATTAAATTACCTGCAAGTTAAATGTTCTTTCTATTCATATGATTCATGTGGGAAATGGCTCAACACAGAATGCATTTGTTTCTTTCACTTGAAATCTTGGCAAAGACCACCATCTGATATGGTGGAGATATCTCCATATCACTGGGAACTCAGAAAGAGATATTGCCATTTCCAAAGATATACGTTCTACATTTACCATGCAGTCTCTCAGATCTCTCAATATACGATCAATTGATCTCACTAGGCATCGTCATGTCAACCATCTCTATTCCCAGAGAGTGGGGCGACACAATGTCCAAATGCCACAAAGACGGAACCTCGCCGCAGCTGCTGCTTCTGGGGGTGATGCGTACGAGGTACGTATATATATGCTTTAGAAAATATCAATAGTTTCATATAATCAAACGGATACTCGCAGATTCTTGGTCTGCCACAAAATGCTGACTACAACGCCATACAGAGGGCATACAAGAAGAAATTGAGCGAATCTCGTGGCGATGATGCTGCCATTGCAAGGATTGAAGAAGCCCATTCCAGCTTGATGATGAATGCACTGACTTCTCGCCTTCAGGGAAATGCCCAGGTGGATAAGAATGTTCTGTATGCAGACCGTGCACGATACTTCCCATGGAGACCAAAGCTCTGGTTGGCAGGGCAGAAGGTCATCATGTATTCTGCTATTGCTCAATGTGTTCTTCTGGCATGGGCTCTCCTTTCACCAATGACTGCAGGAACTCAACCAATTATTTGGTCTGCCACTGCAGGTGCCATTGCCAATATTTACAAACAAAACCAAATCACCCCTGCACCAGCAAGGGGCATGGAAGTGAGTGATGAGGAGAAGAAACAAGGCGGTAAGAACATTCTACGTGGTGCTTTCCTTGCATTTATGGCTACTTTTAGTGGTTGTCTCTTGTTGTACACCGCTCCTGATGCTATTGCTGCTCAGTTTAACAAAGTTTTGCCTCTTTGGTTCTATGAAGGTCAGACCATCTTGCTGGCACTGGGTAGCACAATGATGAACTTTATATTTACCTCACTGTTCCGATAGGAATAGTAATAAATTAGAATAGAATATATATTGTAACCTTCACATTAAAATCATCACGCTACATTCGATTGACAGTCAGTGCATTTGGACATGCAAAAATGCCAAGGTTGTCACCATCCTGAACTATTTCTTCGACATTGTGTTAAACGTATATAATAATGGGTAAACATAACGGTAAAGCGAGGAAAACGGGCAAGTCTGTGGGTTCTGCCCTCGTAAACAAAGCAAGACGGGATGGCAAAATTGGCTCTGCTGACTCGTACTTATATACCACAGATACACGGAGGGATACTGGAATAGATAGTGTCATTCAACAGAATGACTTAGAAGATCTCATGAGTATGGTATGTTTCGCATTTGGGGACCCTGGTTACGTAAAAGGGAGACTAACACCTGATGTTTGCAGGCTGCACTGGCTGATAGGGATTTCTCTGCAGATCGGGGACAGGCTGTTGTAATTAAATCTGGAGTTTCTAGTATACCGTCAAATGCACAAGAATCATCTCGCACGGAGGAGGAGCGGCAAAGGGTCGAAGAGGAAAACCAGAGCAAATTGTGTGTTCCCAGGAGGCCTCCTTGGAACAGTAGAATGACAGCAGATCAACTTGATGCACAAGAGCGTTCGTATTTTCTAGAGTGGAGAAGAGGGCTTGCTGAGCTTGAAAGTAGTGATTATTTGGTCCTGACTCCTTTTGAGAAGAATTTGAATGTCTGGAGACAGCTTTGGAGAGTTATTGAACGTAGCGATGTTATTGTGCAAGTTGTGGATGCAAGGGATCCATTGACATACTGGAACGAGGATTTGACGAAATACTGCCTGGAAATCAGTCCAACGAAAACAAGTATACTTCTGATGAATAAATCGGATATGGTACCGGAGCAACTGAGATCTGCCTGGGCAGACTACTTTGATTCAAAAAAGATTGATTATCTGTTTTGGTCTGCCAAGTCAGCTGCTGATACGGATGATGAAAGTATCGCTACGAGTCCGCCTTGTAGTGATGCTCGGGTTCGACTTTGCAAGATTGACGAACTCATAGAGAAGCTCGAGGAAAAAGCTATGAAAGCTGTCAAGGAGCAAGCCATGTTGGGATTGCCCAGAGGGCCGAGTGAGCAATATGTCGTGGGTCTTATAGGATATCCAAATGTCGGTAAATCCTCCACAATCAATGCCCTTTTCGGATCAAAAAAAACTGCAGTTGCTGCTACACCAGGAAAAACAAAACACTTCCAGACGCTGTTTGTGTCAGAGTCACTATGCTTGTGTGACTGTCCAGGTCTGGTGATGCCTCGATTTGCAAGGAGCAAGGCAGATATGGTTGCTGCTGGAGTGATTCCTATTGATCGTCTGACGGATGTTATCGAACCTGTGGATATCATAGCATCTCGGGTAAAAAAGGAACAACTGGAAGATGTGTATGGAATGAAGTTGAGGGATTCGATGATAAGGAATGCCACGTATCCTCTAGCAAGATCCCTGTTGTACACCATTGCTGCTTCAAGAGGGTGGTCAGGAGGCGGAGGGCTTCCGGATATGACACGAGCAGGAAGAAAGGTGCTGAAAGATTATGTAGATGGCAAAATTCTTGCGTGCAAGCCACCTCCAAATGCTTCTGAAGAGATTCAAAAAATGGCCCATGATGCATATCCTGTAGGCCTCCTACCAAGGAAGGCACAGCCCCTTTCGGAAGACTCCATACCTAAGCAAGAGACAAAACAAGAATCAGAATTAGACGATGATTTAGATATCTTTCTCGAGCAGAGTGTCTCAAATAAACCCATCAGACCAAGTTATAAGTTTCACAAAAAAACAAAGTCAAAATCAAGGGGTGCAGTTGGGTACTCAACACAGGAAGGAGATGAAATGAGTTTTGGTAAAAAGGGGGGTTTAAAGCGTACATGAACAATTATCTAATTTGTTGTAAAAGAAGGAAAGTTGAATGATCCAAGAAGACCGCCAACTTCTGCAGCTTTTGATCCCAAAAGTGATGAAATCGCAGTCTGGGCAGATGATGAAATTGAGTTCCCCTGTCCTTTCAAAGAATCGTCTGCATCGATTGTTGCTGGTATAGTATAAGAAGGCGCAATCTGAGATTTGGACGGTAACTTTGCCGGTAAATATGCAAACCTAGATTGAGACGTTGCCATATCCATTGATACATCATGCTCGGTATTTGATCCTTTTGCAAGGGACACATTTTGGGTCCTGAGTCTCAGTAAACTTGCTGCATTTGATGCATACTTGAGTACATTGTGATCAAGTTCTATACTTGTATCTGTCCATTCGACAGGGTCGATTTGATCGATCAAAGACTGTAGATGCTCCTTCATGGGTGCTGAAATTGCCTTGTCTTCCCAAAATAGAACACTGATGAATTTCATGTCATAAATTCTTTGGAGTCTTCCTTGTTTTGTTTGAGTTGGAGAACTCTTCTCAATGCGTATTGAAGATGACACCATGGTAGCTTTGAACGTTGTCATGGCCTGTTTCACCAAGTCCTCGTATAGATCTACTCCCCCGGATTGATCAAGTTCAGCACAGAAATATGAGACAGCATCTGTCAGCCATTTCGAAGGAAATGTAGGAACTGGTACATTTTGATCATCGTCACAATATTTCAATGGGTCATGCTTGCCACAAACTTGGGCGGCAATTTCATTACTGCACCATGTAGCCCATGCAATATTAGCAGACTCTCGAACAATCTTAACTGTCTTTAGGGTTTCTCTTGCCCAAGGGTGCATTTGACGCTGCTTCAGATCAATCAAATTTGCATCATTACTTTCCAACTCTTGAAAATGCAAAAATTTCTCGAAAGAGCTACATGAATGCAGCAGTAGAGAAGTAAAATGCACTATAGTTAAAGATATTCCAACAGTTTGCATCGCTGTTTGACTCGACCTGGAGGTATCAAGTGTCGACATGATTCTTTTTATCATTGAGCCAAACTCGTTTGATATGAACTCCTCGAAATGTATCCCGTTTTCATTTTCTAATGATGCTTTTTCCCCAATCTTCAGGCAATCCATTGCTTCGCGAAGGGCACCTTCGAGCATTGATTCTGTTTCTAGAAAATGCTTCTTTGAGACTGTAACCCACCATCGGTTGACTGCTGTGTCTTCTCCATCTGAATATGATAGTGGATTGTAAAGTGTCACTGAGCTTTGTTTACTTTCCATCAACATATCATCTACCATGCAGTTTGATACATCCTCAACTTTCAAAAAATTGTTCTTGACGATTGTTTTTGCACGGGCAACAAGGAGACTTTGACATGTCAAGTCCCAAAGATTCATTATATTTCCCGTAGCATATTTTGATATACCCACAACTGTCATTTCCTTGGGCTGTTTCCCAACGTATACCACGCCGGTCCATTTCGACAGACCTTCTTGCACACGTGCATCTATTTCCTTCAACTGACAACAGGTATCCACTGACAGTAACCAAGGTTCTAGAGATTTTTTCACATCATTTGATGTGCGAAGGAGCCATTCCTCACTTTCTAGCTGTAAAGATCCCTGACTTGTTGAAGATTGGAGCTTGGATGTTGCATCCTCCACTCGTCGCCAAAACCAAGAACTTTTTGAATCATGAGAACCTTCAGTGCTACTCTGTTCCAGCAACTTTTGTATTGGTCCAGGTCCTTGCTCACTGAACAGATCAAAAACAATGCAAATGATATTCCACATATCTTCTATAGAATTTTGGGCCATGCTCGCAATAAGATCTTGCTTCTCTTCCAAACTACTATCATTGGAGGCAGTAATCTTTGAGACTATACTATCATGCCGAGCTGTTAAAAAGTATTTCAAGAGGTCCATACCATCTACAGGTCTGAGCAAGGAGAAACATGCCAGTACTCCAGCAACATCATCACCGCAAACAGAGACCCGCTGGGACAACCAGCTCTGTCCTTTATTCCAGATGTCTCTGTCCAACTTTTTCACCGAGGGCCACATGTGCTCCAAAAACGGAAATTTCCTCGCATATTCCTCATGCTTTTCAGATTTCTCAAATTTTCTATGCATTTCAACTGCCCTCAAGTATCTAACGGCAGCCATCAAGTATTCTTCACGATCCACATGGCCATATATAGCCTCTTGAGAATCCACAATGAATTTCACACAGCTTGCCATACTAAAAACCTCTTCATCATGCCCTCGAGACACTCCCACATCCCCCGAAGCAGTATTCAGCACTTTCTGATTACGAATTAGTCCAACCAAGTCTTCCAAAGTCTTCGATACCTGTTCACATTGCTCAGCAATAGACTCAATAGCGTCTGCACTTGAGATCAAGTCCCTGTACGAGTCCCCGACCACCTGCCGCAACTTTTCCTCTTTAGACTCGATTTCGTTCGAGTAATTTGTATACAACTACAGATTACAGTGCATAAATTCAATAAAATAGATACAAATTGAGCAAATAAACGAATGAAGACATACCTGTCGAATGTCTGACACAGTGTTTCTTTGAAACAACCTGTCCGCATCGACGGATGCATGGCTCATTTTGAATTGTGAAAGACTAAATTGATAATAAATTCAGTCAGAGGGTGGGTCAATCGCTCCTTAAACCTTGCATAAACCTTGATGGAAATAAAAATGGCTATTTACCCAACAACCAGTCGATACAGAAAAGTAGCCAAGGATACGTTTCTGCCTTGATATCAAATTTTTTCTATTTCAGACACAACACTATTCTATTACCTACTGAACGTAGGATACAGACTATTCCCTCACGAGACACTCCTGACGTTTGATCGAACGGTCATCACATAGGGAAGCAACACGAGTGGTCTCCTAAAACACTGTAGTCCTTGCATTATTTAATCTTATAGTGACTATGGAAGCGACGGTTGTGTGTGTAGATAATAGTGAGTTTGCTCGAAATGGAGATTACTCTCCCTCGAGGTTCCAAGCTCAGGCTGACGCAGTGAACTTGCTTGCGGGAGCCAAGACTCAGCATCACCCTGAAAATACAGTTGGTGTTATGGCAATGGCTGGAAAGACGCCAACGGTGCTGGTGACCCCAACGTCTGATCTTGGTAAAGTACTTCAAGCAATGCAAAAGATGAAGATTGATGGGAATGTCCCGCACATGTCCACATCCGTGCAGATTGCACAGCTTGCACTGAAGCATAGAGAAAATAAGAATCAAAGACAGAGAATTGTCGTGTTTATTGGAAGTCCGATTCAGGAAGATGAGGAGGCATTGGTGAAAATTGCAAAGAAGCTCAAGAAGAACAACGTGGCAGTTGACATTGTGAGCTTTGGATGTGAGGAAGAGAACAGAAGTAAGCTTGAAGCATTCCATGCAGCAGTAAATAGTGGGGATAATAGCCATCTTGTGAGTGTTCCGTCTGGTACTATTTTGAGTGATATGCTGTTTTCCACACCAATCTTTATGGAGGAAGGAGGCACAGAGAATCCGACTGCTCCAAGGTCAAATATTGTAGATGGATTCGATTATGGCGAGCTTGGGGTAGATCCTACATTAGATCCGGAGCTTGCACTGGCATTAAGAATGTCTGTAGAAGAAGAGAGGGCCAGACAAGCAGCTTTACAAGCTTCAGAGCAGGGTGAGGGGCAACAGAATCCTGGTGCAGTAGAACAGGAAGCATCTCAACCTGTTGAAGATAATAACGGTATTGAGGCCATGGATGAAGATACGCTTCTCCGGCAAGCTTTGGCCCTGTCAATGCAGGGGACAGTAGAAAATCAGACTAGCAACCAGGAAGAACCACCAACCCTTGAAGTTGATGACCCAGAGCTAGCCATGGCGCTTCAGATGTCAATGGCATCTGGTGAGGAGGATAAGAAACAAGAGGAAGAAAAGAATTCTGAGGATAAGGAGACGTAAGGATGTGAAGTGTTTGCCTCGTCAAAGGGTAATGAATCTTTATTTGATCGGCTAAACATTTTCCATGTAGGAATAGCAAATCTTTTAGTAATATTACATTATTTGTATACATGACATCACTTTGTATTCAAGAAGAGGGATTGATCTTTTCAATCTTTGTGAACTCCCATTCCTTTTGACACAGCGGACAAGCACTGCGCGTCTTTAGCCATCTCTGAATACAATCCAAGTGGAAAACATGACCACATTGACCCCAAGCGATACTTAAACCAGGATGTTCAGCATCCCCATTTGGGTTGGCCTGATATTCAATGCTTGCCTCATACAAATTGTTTCTACAGATAGCACAGGTGTCTGTGCAGATTGCCCAAGACCACATGGCCACTGCATTCCACTTTTTGATTTCAAATCTCTTCTTTCCAGTACTACGCCCCTTTTCCTCAACATCTTCTGCTCCGTCTTCTTCCATGGTCTCCGGTTCTGGATGTGCCCCTACGTCCACGTCCATGGCTTTACTCTTTCCTTTTGCCATGAGATATATTCCTATATTTCTATTCTATACAGAGTTTCTTCCCCCGTAGAGAGACCAGAGAGTCTATAAAATTCGAATCAGTTCAAAAGATCGATCACCACGACAAAAGCCTGCTCGTGAATAGATTGTGGTGCTGATATCGTACTAACAATCGTATTAAATGAGAAATAGAATTGAGAGAGCGCAGCGAGTGCTCTTGGACCAAAAGGGACTTTCTTTTTTGAAAGGGAAAAAAAAAAGTCCATTTTGTGCTGAAACCAAAACTCGTGAAGACACATAAGACCTCACACTCGTGACTTTGCAGACATTTTATAACGTGAAAATTACTCTTGACGAAGACGGTTATAATTTTGACAATTTCTCAGCTACTCGTACTCGAAGAAAAGAAAGAATAAAAGAAATTGGAAGCTCGCGGGATTCATCAGTGGAACGCGAGAAATATTTAAGAATATAATCGTAGGCATGGTCATATTTTGACTACGACATATATTAAGACTGCTTTCAATACTGTTACAAGGAACTGATATGGTGGCCCTGTCTCTACAAGGACAACGTGTGCGTGTTGATAGGCCGAGGAAGAGTCTCTCTCATGAGAGTGCGAGGCGAATGGCTCGTCGACGTCCGGGTTGTGGTGTGACCTGTTTCTTATCTGTAGAAGAAGGGCAGGTGACGACGAAGGAAGAGTGTTTCATTCCCTCGATTGTGTCAGCGACGGAGGAGAAGACTTTGAGTGCTGTGGCAGAAGGGGACCACACAAGGCCTTTGCCCCGTGATGTTGAAAATCGCGCCGATGATCCGTCTTTAAACAATCCCTTGAAGAGAATGGAAAGGCTAGGTACGGGATGGATGGGTGTGATTTTCGAACTGGAAGGTGTGTGTGTGGAATATGAGAAGAAAGATTCTGTTGTTGAGGCATGGAGGAAGGCTGCAGAGATGGAGGGAAAAGAAGCTCCTATGAAATGGCAGCTAGATAGAGCCATTGGGATGAAGAATGAACAGGCTGTGCAAGAAGCATTTTGCTGGACTAGAAATCCTCAAGAAGCAAAAAGGATTGGGCAAGTGAAGGAACAGATCATGTCTGACTTGCTGGCAGATGCTGCCCCTGTAGCTCCTCAAAGTGCTGTCACTTTACTCAAGAGTCTTGGATCTCTAGATGTCCCAACGGCACTCGTGTCCTCTGCCCCGGAACAAAGTATTCACAAGATTTTGGAGCTTTCAGGGATGGAAGGATTGTTTGATGTAGTTGTCTCTGGGGAAGATGTTTACCGAGGAAAACCTGACCCTGAAGGCTATCTCTATGCAGCTCAGAGAATGGATCGACCTCCATTCCGCTGTGTCGTTGTTGGTAATAACAATTCCTCTATTGAGGCTGCTCATGAGGTTGGTATGCAATGTGTTGTTGTTGTCGGACCTTCGTCTCCTCTGTACGAAGTCTCGGCTGCAGACCTAGCTGTGAAATCTCTGGATGATATTTCATTTATGAATTTCAAAAATCTATTCGGTACGGAAATATCGAATGTGCAATTCGACCTCGAGGAAGATGGGGAAACAAATCAGTGAATCAATGAATGTACTCTAAACCATGCCATGTACCAATGATGTGTATACTATTCGTACTGACATTTCTGACAATTATTTTTTTTCGAAAGCTTGTAATTTTTTTCATGTGAATAATAAAAAGAACTAGCCACCAAAAGAGAACCAACCCTTCTTCTTCCCTCCCTGCTCTTCCTCGCTCGATGACTCCTCTTCTTTTTCTCTCTCTTCTTCCTCCCTGACATGTCCTCCATGTTTGAATGCCTCTAGTAGTTTTCTTTGTCGTTCATCCAGATTCCTAGGGGTTACAACTTTGACTACAACAAATTGGTCACCGTTTCTCCCTTTCTGTCCCATCAGATCCATTGGAACACCATAGCCTCTCATTCTCAGTTTGTCACCACTTTGTGTTCCTGGCTTTATTTTGACTTCAGCTAGTCCTTTAATAGTTTGTACGTCAATCTTAGTTCCTAATGCAGCATCTACCATGTCTAATTTCACATTGGAAAAGAGGTCAAAGCCATCACGTTGGAAATGTGAAGAGGGTAGCACCATGACCTGAAGGATCAAATCTCCGGGGGGTAGACCGTTTGGTCCTGGCATCCCCTTTCCTTCAACTTGCAGTTGAAATCCGTCGTCCACTCCTGGAGGAATATTAATTTCCACCCTAGAGTCTGAGGAACTAGGCACACCGATTGAGGACAAATCAACTGACCTGGTTGTCCCTCGCATTGCTTCATCAAAAGATATTGTTACAGCTGCTCTGACACTTGCCCCCTTTCGAAACCTGCTTCCACCAAATCCTTGGGCACCTCCAAAGATATGTTCAAAAATAGTACCACGGAACTGTTGCGATGACCCCCCAGCTGCTCCTCCAAAAAATTCCCTAAAGAGGTCTTCAGGATCTACTTGCGCCCCACCAGCGTACTGTCCAGCCCCAGGATGTCCTCCACCTGCCTCAGCATTCTCGTAGGCATTGTGACCAACCTGATCATACATTGAACGTTTCTGAGGGTCTCTTAGTGTGTCATATGCCTTTTGAACCTCCTGAAACTTAGCTGCCGCCTTAGGATCACCTTGGTTTGTATCAGGGTGGTATTTTTTGGCTAGTTTGTAAAATGATTTCTTAATTTCAGCGTCTGAAGCTCCCTGGGACACACCTAGAATGTCATAATATGTCTCCAAGGCAGCAGAAGACTGCCTAAAGCAGCGGAATTGATGGTGACTAGTATCACCATTTCCCTGCAAGCAACCTATATTAATGATATGTGTTAGACGATATTGCGATCGAAGAGAGTCAAAGTCGTAACAATGCACGCACTAATCTTGGAAAGGTAGACATGTGAAGAAGAAACGAGTTCTCGATCTAAGGCATCAAGACTCTTCTTGAGATTACCCAGTGCATATATCTGATTTCTAAATCTACTAAAAATCATAGTGTGCTACAAGATGGAGCAAGTAGTAGAGATGTTTTTCTGTACATGCAAAAACGCCCTTGTCAGGAGTGTAATACTACCGGCTGCTTTTATGAAGAATACATGGCATTGATTCTACAAATATTAAATAAAAATAACTATACGGGCTTCCACAAAAGGTAATTAATGAGATCCGTCCTGTTTCTCAAACAAAGAGGTCAAGCTTCTCGAATCTCTCTCTGCCACTAGAATGCTTTTCAAATCCTCAAGAGAATGCATTCCATGGACAACATTGTCTCGTGTCCTCACATTCACTGTCCTTTCTGCTTTTTCCTTCTCTCCTATCACTAAAATATAATTATACTGTGCAACCTGTGCTTCACGAACCTTCTTCTGCATCTTTCTATCCACCAAATCTGCGTCAACATGCATGTGAATCTTTCTGAGTTCCTCCTTCACTTCCAATGCATAATCATAGATGGATTCTCCAATTGGAACAATCATAATTTGACGAGGTGAAAGCCACAGTGGCCATTTTCCAGCAAAGTGCTCTGTCAGGATTGCAAACATTCTCTCCACTGAACCAAGGATGGCACGGTGTACAATTACTGGTCTCTGACCTTGTCCCTGGTCATCAACATACTCCAAATCAAATCTTATGGGGAGCTGGAAGTCCAGCTGAACTGTGGCACATTGGAACTTTCGTTTTAATGCATCATATACGGTGATGTCGATCTTTGGACCGTAGAATGCTCCATCTTCAGGGTTTAGTTCCCATTGATGGCCAGCATCATTCAAGGCTTGCTCCAGAGATGCTTCAGCCTGATCCCACAACGATATTTCCCCCAAGAACCCTTCTGGGCGTGTAGATAAAGCCATTTTATATTCCAGACCAAATACATGATATACTTCGTCGAGCATCTGTAGGAATGACGTGATTTCCTGGGTCACCTGATCCGGTCTGCAGAAAATATGGGCATCATCTTGCTGGAAGCGCCTGACTCTTGTCAGGCCAGAAAGAGCTCCAGAGTATTCATTCCTGTGAAGCACACCAAAGTCTGCCAATCTTAGCGGAAGCTCGCGATAGGACCTGTTTCTGTGGCCAAACATTACGCAGTGACCTGGGCAATTCATAGGCTTCAGGCCAAACTCCTGCTTCTCTACTGGGAAGGAGAACATATTTTGCTTGTAATGATCTGCATGCCCTGATGTTTCCCAGAGAGAAAAGTTGTAAATATTAGGAGACACTACCTCATCGTATCCATACTCCCAGTATTTTTCTTTGATGAAGTTCACCAGCTGGTTGTAGATACGTGCTCCATTTGGGAGGAAAAAGCAAGATCCTGGAGACACTGCATCGAAAAAGAAGAGCTCTTGTTGTGTTCCAATATTGCGGTGATCCCTCTTCTTAGCTTCCTCCATACGATGCTGATATGCTTTGAGCTCCTTGTCATCCGGAAATGTGATGCCGTATACCCTTTGAAGAGGCTCCCTGTTCACATCAGCCCTCCAGAATGCTCTAGACATATTGTTGACCCCCACAGCCTTCAGAACCCCAGTGTTTGGAACATGGGGGCCGGTACAGAGATCAACCATTGGTCCACATCTATAACATGTAATAACTTCAGAGTCTGGAAGAGCCTCAATCATCTCTATCTTGAATTTGTTCTCAGCAAACATGTTCTTTGCTTCGTCCTTGGTGATTTCCACTCGTTCAAATGTGTGCTTCTCCTTAACAGAAGTTTGCATTCGCTTCACCAGACGATCTTTGTCCGTATCCCCAAGATTTCTTTCACCAAGGTAACAATCATAGTAAAACCCTTCCTCCAGCGCAGGCCCAATCGTAAGGTCTGCTCCGAATTCCAGCTCAAGAGCTTGCCCAAGCAAATGAGCAGAGGAGTGCCAAAAGGTCTGCAGCAAAATTGAGACATATCATCATTAATCCCGTCCCAATCGTGTCTATCATACAAAATCACACGTACATCTTTTCCATCTGCATCATCAAAGGTCAACAGTTCCAAAGAGCAGTCGCTTTCCAGCGGTCTCATAAGATCCCAAACCTGTCCATCTACCTTTGCGACCACCGATTTCTTCGCCAATCCTTTAGAAATTTGAATCGCGATATCCATTGGTGTCGTTACCCCCTTGACAGCGTCTCTTTGAGATCCATCGGGCATCGTCACAGCGATCGCTACGTTGTTCTCTTTTGCAGACTCCACGGCGGCTTGGTACTTGGCCCTGATCTGCTCAAACATTGCTACGCGGTGATCATAGTATGATTTTTTATCAGCAACGATGGATTCCCATGATTTATCATCAGCGTGTGCCTTGAGGCGTTCTGAGGCTGGACCAAAGTCTGTTTGAGCAGCAACCTCATTGGTCGTTGTCTTGGAACCACCGCAACACTCTGCCCCCATTTGTACCAAATTATTACACAAAGATACAGTTTAAATTAAAACAAACATAACATCTGGCATCCTCAGCCAGATACCTGTCGATTTGATTTTCTCAGGTTTACAAACAACTGACTCAGTTCTTGATGAAGAGTGGATCCGGAGGCACACCATGCTTTCGCTGAAATGCTTCAATCAGCCTTGTGGATTGCAATTATTAATTGTCAAGTTACATCTGATTTCTAGGATTATCTGGATGCTTTTGCCATTCGTCAAAGATCCTGGCTTTGTATTGCATCAGCTTTAATCCAGGTTTCTCTTCCTTCATCTCTGGAAGTCTGCGTTCAAAGTATTGATTGAATAAAGCTTTGGCCCTCTTTTCAGGATGTCTATCTTCGCCTAAATTCATTTGAGAGACAGCAGCATCAAGCGACCGAGCGTCAACTAAGGCTTCTGCTTTATTATCAACCTTGACATCTAAGAAAGATGCATACTCATCCACACCAACCGTCTTCATCTTTTCTTTTTCCTTATCAGAGGCTATTTCCTCATACATCGCCTTTTGTTTCTCTTTCACTTGTTCAATTTCTCTCTTGGTTATTTTAACAGCCTGCTTTTTCTTACCTACCTTGGCCAAGTCCTCTGCTTCTTTCTGAGCCAAAAGCTTTGCTTCCTGCTTCTTTTTCTGAGCTTCTTCCTTCCTCTTCTCCTCCTCTGCCCGTTTTAAATCTCTTTTAGCAACCGGATTCGAATGTTGGGACCAATAGGCGTCCTCTTTTGCCTTTGCAGCTTTTGCATTGTTCACATCCTTGGCCTCCTGTTTCTTTTGCCGAGCCTCCTCGACCTTGGGATTCGTAGATATCTTTTTCTTTGCCATGAATTCATTAAAATAGTGTTTAATAATCAATGCAGTGGCAGACTTTATAGCGTCAGTTCAAATCCCGTTTCTGATTCAGATCCTCTGAAGGGTCCAATACTTGGACTCCAATTGCTTGCCTCTAGAGGCAGAGAGGAATGTTTCTCATTCAATGGTGAGGATCTTGTCCCTCATACACTCTCTTCTCTAGATTAATGAGATGATACATGACACATGAGATTGGTGTGTTCTGCAGAACCTTCAGAAGGCTTGTGATGACACCATCAGATTTCATGAAACCTCCATGTTGAGCATCCAAGAGCCTCTGATGACCAGAGGTACATACCTCACATTCTCATTGCATCTCTTCCTAATCCATTGTTGAATTTTGTTATTAATTATACATTGTCTTCTAGGTACACGTTTCACCGAAAAGGTTTTACTGCACGAGACACCTCAACATCCCGTCGCCCTTTCGCATGGCTCTCGGTCCTATGGAGAAGGGACTTCGGGATACATCCCTGGTGAATATTCGTCATATTTTACATCTTCATAGCAATGTGATTGGAAGATACACAAATTTGCGTGAGAGGCGCAGACCTTTGTCTATGGTAGCATTGGCGGGTGCCCAAGGGGGTCGCCAAATGCGGCCAGCCCAGCCAAAGGGAGATCTGAAGGTTCCAAGTAGTAAGGAATTGCAAAAAATGAGACAATTCAGGCAACAACAAGTGTTCAAACAACAACAGCAGATGCGCAATGTGCAAAGGCTTGCACCGGCACCGGGCATTGTCCCAGAACAAGGTGCTCCAAAGAAGGGTGACCAGACTCGCTCCAGAAAGTCTCCTTCCGTGGGGACGAATAGTAAGCGCAGTAAAAGTCCATCGAAACTAGAGAAGAAGAAGAGGGAGTGTCAGGTGGATGATGGGATGACAGAACAGGAGTTTATGGTATTTGCTAGTACGTATGGGCTGGAACCGGAATGGAGACCACAGATTGCAATATTGACGAACCTTGGCTTGAGCCCTCCACAGCTGAAAAGGATTGGAGATTCCAGAAGGGAAATTTTCCAAACATCGTCAAAGACGATGAACAGGAAGATTGCATTTTTCAAGGATTGTGTGGGCATGATTGATGCAGACATTGTAAAAATTGTATGCAAGTCTCCACGGGTACTGGAATATGGTTCTGAACAGACGGTGCGACCCAGGATAGAATTTTTAAAGGAATGTGGCGTTCCACCCCAAAATACTGCAAAGGTTGTGTCGAAGGCTCCCATGATCATGTCACTTGGGCTCAAAGAGACTTTGGAACCGAGAGCTGAGTTCCTGAGGAACGCACTTGGTCTGAACAAAAGTAACCTAGGCAAATTAATTTCTAGACACCCTCAAGTGCTGACTTGCACGGAAGATATGATGCAACAGCGAGTGGACTTTCTGATTTCAAGAGCAGGGGTGAAGCCAGATGATTTGGGAAAAGTTGTTGTTGCCCATCCACAAGTGCTACATTATAAACTTGACAGTATGCTTGAGCGACTTGAATATTTGGACTCTGTAGGAATGAGGCAGGAGCAAATCGCTCAGGCCGTGTCAAGATTTCCCCAGATATTCTCATTAAGTGTCACAACAAACATGGCACCAAAATGGCATTACCTTGTTGAGCATTTGGGAGGAGATGTGAATGCCCTGTGTTCTTACCCAGGATATTTTTCACTGTCTTTGAACAATAGAATTATGATGAGACATCTTTTTCTGCAGCATGTGCATGGAAAAGCTCCTCTGCCATTTCCTCTGGGACACCTCAAGATGTCTGACGAGAAGTTTGCAAGTGAAATTGCTGGGTCCTCTCTTTCTGAGTATGAGGCATTTAAAAAGCAAAGAATGTATCTTGATTCCTCTAAAAGTGACTCTGATGGAGAATTCTCTATATATGACAATATGAATGATGGAAAGGATGCAGTGCAGAACGTATCAACAAAAATCACGAATAACAGCAGTAACAATAACAATATTGTCATTGTCACAAAACCAGGTTCTTCGAACCTGAATTTGGTATAATTTTCTTGTATTTTACAACAAATATCTATGTAAGCCAACGAGATACTATCATGGACAAGGTTATAGCATACCTTGCCTTTGCAAGTCAGCAAACAGCCTCTTGTCATAAATATTTCCATCTGCATCCTCAAATTCCTCAATCTGATGTTTTTGCTTACTTTGAATAGATTTCCATAGATTGACAGCTTCTGATATGGACGTGATTTCGAAAAACTGCCGAGTATTTGGTATGCCTAAAGCTTTCATACCAGCAGCATGCTTTGACTCCATAAAATGCTTCTCAAAGTCTCTACGACCCCAATACGATGCATTTCCACAGATTTCACATTTATACTCATGATTTAAACCGTGAAGTTTGTACATCCAGTACGGTATCGGTTTTCCGTCCCAACCCATTGGCAATTTGAGAGGGTTGTATCCATATTCATCCTCATCATCCTCGTCTGCAAATGCATCATCTTCAGCCATGTCGTCACCTTCAATTTCTGCCTGCATGTCTGCAACAAACTCATCATATGTTTGAGCTTGTCGCTTCTCGAGTTTTTCCAAAGTGGCTCTCCACTGCTTTTCCAACAGGTCTGTGCACATGTATTTCACCAAATACTCCTGCCTTGCAATTGATTTCATAGTGTCTTGAGAAGAAGCAACGTCCCCGCTATTATTCTTTTTCTTCGCAGCAAAGAGTGAAGGATCAATCTCCTCTTTTGATTTCCCCTTGACAGAGAGCAACCTGGCAGCCCTTTGCTGCACAGTCCCACCACATTTCAGGCCCATGCCTGCTAGGATCAGCTTCAACTTCTCACCACCCAGATTTTTCTCCAACTGTTTTGCTGTTTTGTAAGACTCCCATCCATGAGAGTCTTCCTCGCCGAAGACTTCCTGTGTCCACAAGGCCTTGAGCTCCTTATCCCATGCTTGTTCAAAACTCTCTTCGAAACTTGAGAGCACGCTGTCCCAGTCATGTAAGGGGTGTATTCTCTGATACAATGACACCAAATATGAAGTGATTTTTTCTAAATATGCCTGATATACTACATGAGTCTTCATCTTGTACACCCTATCCAGATCATTCCCATGACCTTGCGCCAAGCTCGTGCTCACATACTCTTTGTACGACATTACCTCTGCATTTCCCTTGTATCCATTATATATCAAAAGCCATACATCTCTATACACATCTATTAGATCAAGGTATCGACCCAGACCCTCTTCACCACTGAACAATGAGGACACATCAATCTTCTGTCCAGACTGTTGCAGCGCACTACTACATCCTTCATCATATCCCTCTATCAACACATCCCCTTCCCCATCATAAAAATCATCCAGATCTTTAACATATCTGTAGTAGCTCTCAAAAGGATCGTCCCCCCGCAGCACCTGATGAATCTCCCTCTCCCTCTTTCCATCTGCATCTTCATACATGTGAACCAAGCGAGCAGCCTTTTCCCGAACCTTCTCAAGCATATCCAGGACAACGTATTCATGTTTCAATACAGACTTTCGGGTCTTCGATGGAGCACCATCTCCACGATATTCTCTGAATTCTTTACAGATTAAACGTTCTAATCGTTCAATGTCTTCATGACACTGGCGAGTCTCTTCCAACAACGTCACTGTTGTCGCCATATTTTCTATATGAAATTAATGATATTATTTTACAACCAAGAAATGCTCGTGTTCAGATTTGAATACGTGCAACTTTCTACATGGTCTCAAGGTTCTGCTTTTACAGGAAAAGCAATATAGGTATTGCTTCTTCAGATTTATGTCAGTCGACTCTTCTCAATTGGAGTCGAGTCTTGTATGAATTCCATGTATTTCTGGATAGATACATGTGATTCTGTCATCAGGGAATGAATCAGATGTGAAACATTACCAGTGCATGCATGTGTCCTTGGGTACATGACTAGATCATTGAAAACCAACACATGAATTGTCATTTCCAATTACAGACGGGAACCAGTTACAGATAGAGGATGAATAGTGCATCTAGAAGATCATATACTACAAATACAAGATGGAGTGAAAGACTCTGAGAATGTTTCTGATGCTTGGTCATCCAAATCAAATTGACTGGGGATGTACTCTTGCAGTACATTTGCCTCGGGAATGTCAATCACATTTGTGTAGCACCCAAGATTGAATTTATCTATATTTATATTGTTTAATATCTATAATTATCATCATCGTATTTATCCAGTATCTATCCACTCGGGAAAACCTTTGACTTCCTGTGGGAAACGAGTCTTTTGAAACTCTTTTTCAACGACTGCTCGAGGAAGACTCGAGGTATTCTCTTGTTAATAACACCACCACAGAATATTCATTCATTCAGTCAATCAGTCAGTCAGTCATTCGCTCGAGGAGGGATTGGTTTGTGGTGATGATGACACGTTGTTTGTTGTGAGGACGCGTCGCGTCGAGAACTCTGAAGGAACCACAGACGAGGTGTTGGTTTGATATTATAAACTATGGGAATAATATGTATAGTACTTGTGTATACATCCCTGATAGTAGGGATAGGTGGTCGTGGATTGCCACACGTTTTTGAACAGGCTGGAGCTGGGGTGTTTCCTCTGGATAGGCCACCATATTCTGCTGGGGACGAGACGACAATTCAATCAGCTGCGACAGAATGCCCAGAGATCACTCTGCGAGAGACGTCCGTCATGCTACGAGAGTCCTTGATTCCAGGTATTGGCTTGCCACTGTTTCAAGTCAAGACGCAATGTAGTTTGAAGGATGGGCAGCAGTTCGATTCTGTCTACACTCCTCTCACGAGAGATTATAATTTTGTAGTTTTTGGAGGTTATAGGTTCATTCGGATATATCCTAACGTGGCTGTAGGAACGCTCAAATGTGGACAGGTGCTTACATGTGAACTGAGCTTGGTCTCTGTATTACCAGGGCGTGAGTACAAACTAGCAACGTTGGCGAGCGAGTCGTGTACGTTTGATTACAGAAACTTTATTCAATGGGGATATCAGCAACAAGGTTTGGGTTTTACATGCATGGAAGGGTCGGCATATTACACCCTGACATGTGAAGAATGTCAACGTGATGACTTTCCTTGGGAGCTTGCATATAATTTATCCGGGCCGATTTTGGAAGAGTCTTCGTCATCGCGTAGCTTTAATTATATCATGGTGATAACTGCCGTGAGTATTGTTGGTTTTGCCATCCTAGTCTCCTTTGTGGCCATAGTGATTCGTAGTCGGAGGAGAACTGCCATTGATCTGCGTGTATCAGAGATGGTCTCTCGGAATGGAGGGTCGTCAAGGGAACCTGAAAAACTTCCTGAGTTATTTATCGTCAGTGAGAACGATGATGAAGGGTGCCAGCCATCATCAGAATATAATGGGCCAATTGTTGTATTCAATGCAAGTACTTTAGAGGATGATGATTCTATTGACCTTCCGCAGTCATCTACGGAGTTGCGTGGAGCACCTAGTACGCAATGGTCATTGTCCCAAATTGCTGTTGTAGATATAGATCACACGACGAGTGATCTGACGGATGATGGGGAGAATCGCCAAGGTAGCAGCCATGAGTCTGATCCTGGGTCATCCAACACTGGACCTCCGTCATCACAAATGAGTGACCATGCCCGTCAAGAGACGGTCTCGGATACTCCTGTATAATTAAACATTTTTAACCAAAAGTATTCTATACACTGATCCTTTTTGCTCCATGACAAGACATTCCCTCTCTGTCCTGACAGGGAGAGGATTGTATTTCAACCACCCATGGTTTTGAAACCTTGATGTCAACACACTGTTGTCTACGATTTCGCCTTGGTGATTTCCTATTCGTGTGTCATCTTCTTCTTCTTCTTCTTTTTCTTCTTCTTCTTCCTCCTGGAAAAATACAGAATCGGGGGTATGTAGAGGGGACACCTCCAGAAGTCCATGGCACCCCTGCTCAAACTTGTCTCTCATATCTACAGCAACATTCAGAACATCAGACTGTAACAGCACTCGGCCTTTGGGGGCCAGAATTTCCGTCACGGCCTTAACGAGAGTATCTTGAACAATGCGTCGCTTCCGATGCCTCTTTTTAAAGTGTGGATCAGGAAACTGAATTGTCACAAGCTCGACAGGTCCTGGATATGTCTCTAGCATTGTTTTGAGGGATACTGTCGCATTTGAGCGAGCAAAGTGAACGCGAGTGTCCAAGCCTAGGTGCTTTGCCCATTCATTTGCACGCTTAATTACTGGGTCTCGGATTTCTAGGCCCAATGCATTCTTCTCTGATTCAACTTGAACCAACCCAAGCAAGAACCGACCATACCCGGACCCAATATCAAGCATAAGGGGCTTTGTTGGATCTTCATAAATCGAGTTCCAGTCCAATGGGCCCGTAGGATCCTGTAATTCTTTCTTCAGAGGATTAACATGCTGTCTGAATCGAATCCCCCCGGTCTTATCATACAAATCTTTGTCAATACCAAGCTCTTTAAAAGTTCTTGGCTCCGACCTCTGCCCCTCCTCCATCTGTGCAGAGCTCCTCGTATTCATTCGAGTATGTTGTTCTACTATGATATGATATGATGGGATATGACGTGTCACTCTTCGAAATAGAATGCTGCCACCTCCCAAGAGAGTGTTGGGTACCAACGTTCGGCACCCAACAAATGACGACATTCTTAAACTACGTTCTATAGAAATATACATGAATAATACTTACATTATTTAATGTATTGATTTCAATCATTGAGCGACAATCTTCAATCAATCGAGAAATGATGAAGATGAGATCAATGTATTTTGCTCTTGCGTGAAACAACGGAAATGCATTCTAAAGATTTCTTTTTTGATATTGTAACATCTTGCACTCATTAAATACTTAAATTATACAAAACTAGCCATGATTTGTAAGGACTGAAGAGGTTGGGGCACTGTCATGCAAACTTTGATTCGGCCAGACAACGGCCCTGAAGCGGCGAAATTGGCGCTCAAATTGGTTGAATGGAACTTTGGATCTCTTTGTAAACAAATATTTAGGAGTTTGATTCATCATGGCAGGCAGTCCTTGGCAGAGGTGGCTCTGACTTCTGGAATGAAGAGTCCTCTTGCTGTGAAAACTGCCCTGTTGATCCTCATTCAGCAGAATTGTGTTCGTGTGAACATTCATGTAATGTCAAGTGGGAAAGAGGAATATATTTACGAAGCTGATCTGCCTAGAGTGCTGCATATAATTAGGATTCCTCTCTTCCTAAGTATACTAGAGCAGGTGGTTCCATTGCAGAGAAGGGATGAGAGCAAGGCCATTTTGGAGATTGCGTTTCATCATGGCCGATTGACAATTGCCCAACTTATAGAAAAAATGAAATCCTCGTTGCCGGGTCCGGACTCGCTTGAAGACGAATCGATACGGAAGGTTGTACTGGATTTGATTGATAGGCGTCTTCTGGAACGGGCCCCGCTGTGTTCTCTTCCACCAGCACCAGACACCATCCACCAAAAAGCTCAAAAGAAACGGCCTGCAAGCCGAGCACAAGATGATTCTGAGGAAGGTTATGAAATAGCTGAAAGAGCTCGGGTCAGATCAGATCACTTTTCATTGAGATTTGTTGTAGAGAAAGAGGACTTGGCCTCTGGAAAGAAATCTGGAAAAAAGCGGAAGCTAGAAGAGGCCCCATCGCATCCTATCCTTTGGCGTGTAAACTTTGAGGAACTCAATAGAAAAGTATACAATAGTATAACAATCGGAATGGTCCGAAATAACGTGGGCCCTAAGGCAGCTAGAGTGATTGAAGCAATGCTTTTTGCAGATTCATCAAAAGATACAGGGATAGAAGCCGGATTGATTCCAACCATGACTGATTCTTCATATTTTGATTTTCCATCTATCCAGAGAGCATCTTCAGAAATCCATGATACTTCGTTAAAGGCTGCAGAAATCAAAGATGAACTTACAAGGTGGGTAGGCTCTAATACGACAACGTCGCCATCATCACACCAAGCACTTGACGGAGAGCGGTCCATGCCATCTTTGTATTCTTGCATTGAAATGGGAGAATCCAAAACATTTAAATTCAGGACGCCTCGAGCTCTAGAGATTGCTAGAAACTCCTCATTGCTGGCAGTGATAGAGCAGAGATTTGGACGTTCTGCAAAACGAATCTGGAATATGCTCTATACAGGTGGCCAGATGGAGCAAAAGGCTATAGCAATAGAGTCCATGTTAGACAATGGAGAGGCAAGAGAACTACTATATGCAATGCTGCGGAATGGATTTGTATCACTGCAAGACGTTCCAAGGAATGCAGACAGGGCACCCTCCAGGACGTTCTTCACCTGGCGGGCAACCCTAGATATGGCCTGCACCCGAGTATCTATGATGCTTTATAGAACTGCAAATAACCTTTTGTCACGAATGGCCCACGAATTAGAATCCAAAACCAACACAGAACTTCTGAGAAGAGTACAACTGGTCAATCAGGGTCGTATGGATGCATCTCAGTTGAACGCATCGCAACTACGCAAGCTAAAAGCTACTGTAAGGATAACAGAAAGTGCTTTGATCGGGATTGATTCGCAAATTGCCATGTTTTCTCTCTTAACTTTGTGAATTATCATTTGACCCTGGCCACATCCAAAATACCAAAATATGCTCTGTTCAGACCCATGCATGTACACCCTGATTCATACGACTCTATATGATCTATAAATACTATTGGCTTGATGTATATATCCGTGATGTCTTCATCGGAGGTTCCTAATCAGGCCTTCCAGGATTTGAAATCGATTGTAAGGTCCCATCGGAGGGTACTTTGGAAGGGAATAACGGATCAGTGGTGTTCCAAAGTTTCTCCAGGGAGATCAGACACAATCCGATTCCTCATCCGATTGTCTCTGCTATCAAAACAACAGATTCTGGCTTTATATTGGCGACTACCACCTCTCATAGCGATATAATAAAATATTTTGTATATTTACATCCACAAAATCAAGCAAAGATGCAGTTGACTCAGTCTGTTCGCTCTTTCTCCTCATCCTCTGTGATGGCTACTCGTCGTACGTTGCTGTCCTATCAACATGGTTTTCTGTATCCTACAGTACAAGGAGCTCGTGAATTCTAATATCCCAGTGGTGATTCGTATCCTGAACTCTGTCTACCGTGACCTTCCGAGATATGGTGCCACGATTCTGCTGCCGCTGCTGGCAACCCTCGGGAAGAATGGTTTTTTGTACTTGTGTGGGAACAGTTTGATTAGTTTTTATTCAATAAGTGTTGCATTTATTGCTGTACCACGAAGAGATCGAAGGAGATTGTCTGACTTGTCTGATTTCCAACTTTATGCAGGTGTCCAGAGAAAGCCAATGGTTGTTCGCGCTGAAGAGGGCGCTGCTGCCCCAGAGGCTCCAAAGAAGCCAGATGTTGGACCAAAGAGAGGAGCTATTGTCAGAATCCTCCGCCCAGAGTCATACTGGTTTAGAGATACCGGAAAGGTCGTGGCTGTTGATCAGTCAGGAATCCGCTACCCAGTAGTTGTTCGTTTCGAGAAGGTCAACTATGCCGGAGTTAGTACCAACAACTACGCCCTTGACGAGGTTGAGGAGGTTTAAATGAACTACACAAGATAGTATGACTGTATACTCTCTGTTTTTTGCACATTGCCATGTACCTCTGCCCAGTGTGCAGTCAAATGTCATGGTTGGTGTTTTTAAATATTAAATATGCAGTGATGTAATAGTTAAAGAATTACTTTGCATCTACGTTATCTTTCTCCCAGAAAAGTGGTGGGCTGGAATCCAGTCTCTTTGTAAGAATATCACAACCATTCTCAGTGATAATGAGTTGATGCTCAAACTGAGCAGATCTTTTTCCATCTTCCGTCACTGACGTCCACCCATCCGGCCATGTTTTATCCCTGTGGCTACCTTCGTTGATCATTGGCTCAATGGTAAACACCTCACCAACTTTCATGATTCCTTTGGCCTTGTTATGTGCATAATGTGGCACATTGGGGGCACAGTGGAACAAGTCCCCGATTCCGTGCCCACAATATGACTTCACCACACTGAAACCCTTCGAGTGAGCATGTTTGGTGATAATGTTTCCCAAATCTCGATACCTTGTACCTGGCCTGCATGCCTCAATGGCCAACATGAGGCATTCATATGTTGTCTTGACAAGTAGTTTGCTACTCTCACTCGGATTACCGACAACAAATGTTTCATTCAGATCACCGTGCCAGCCTTTATAGTATACAGATACATCAACATTCACAATATCCCCATCTTCGAGTTTTCTCCTGTCTGGGATGCCATGACAGATGACCTCATTCACAGACGTGCATACAGACTTTGGGAAATTAAAATAGTTATATGGAGAGGGGTATGCGCCAAATTCCATGCATGCATTGTGCACAACCTCATCAATATAATCGGTGGTAACTCCTACTTCTATTGCGGCATGAGCTCTATCCAGGACCATGCGCCCAATCCTACAAGCTTCGCGGATACCAGCTTCTTCTTCACCTTTTCTAATTGCCACTGTAGCGTCAAGAATAATATATGAGAATGCCCGGTCCATTATGATTCTTAGAATGTTACAAAATAGTACGTACCAACACTTTGTTGTCTGCTTCTGATTTCAGATCGAGGCATGCCATCCCTGTAATAATCAGTTTTTGGAATGGAGTCTGGAATCTCTCTTGAAGGGCCAATCCTGTACGGTCGCAAGGAGCCAGTCCACTTAAATTCTGGGGGATAGAGAGCCCTACTTTCCCCTCTCCGAACACAGTAGTGCCAAGCATGATCTCCAGGTCGGTGAATCTTTTTATGCTCTGCCCATGCTTTCTGCAAACAGTCAACCAAGTGACTTCGTGAGCCGGGCATATTTACCATTATCTCAGGAATCTAAAACGTACCTTGAAACAATCTTGTGAGCAAAATGTAGAAAAATCTCGCTCAAGATTAAATTCTAAGCATTTTGGACACTGGAGTTTGGCTGGCTGTTGGCACTCTTGGCATGTATACCCCTCGAGCGATTCCTGTGGCCTTTCCTGGTTCGTGCTTTTTGATTCCATTTTTAAAATGCAAATATTTAAAAGAATTTTATATTTATCTGATGAGTATTTGATCCATCCAGATTAGGCACCAATCTTAGGTGGGCATGCAGAGAATCTGTGTCACAGTTCAGAATCAGATTCAAAAGGCAATATCATATTGTTACATTCCTGTCATTAAATATGTGGGTCTAATAGTATGACCGTGAATATTGATGGCATCTAGGTGTCTTGTTTGTAATAAATTCAATTCGTGAGAGTTATAAATCCTTGGCTGATATTTTGCCAGAGTTGCTATTCTTTGAGACTACTGCCTGGATTACCCGATTGAATAAGAAACTATAGTCTCTGGGATTCAAAGGAGATACATTAGGAAACTCAGATGAGAATGCGATGAAGAATATAAATGGGAACATTGCCAAAAGTGCTCCAACTCCCAAGAATGGATAAATGCCTGCAAGGCTTGGCAAGGCATCCACATGAATCTGCAAAAAAATTCACAAGATGCTCACCCCTTGGTCAGTCATCGACGATTGTTGACATTGATACGCACCATGGCTTCAACAGCTAGGAACCAGAAGAGACAAGCGACTGCCACTCTATATATATGTATAAGACAAGTAAGGTCATGTGAGCAGAAGACATGCAGAGTAAGGCATGTGGGCAGAAGACAGGCACGAGACAAGAACAATTCCACAGCATTACAACCTGGTCATTTTGATGAATATTTATGTGATGTCACGTACATTCCTATTACGCTTTGGAGCATTTTTGACAGAGGAGCGCCCTTGTTACTTCCGCTCAGCAATGGTGCCTGTCCTCTCCCCATTTCTGCTTGGATGCTTTTTGTGGATCCTCAAAGGTACAGATTCTAGTATAGATTTAAAAAGAAAAACAATATGTATTGAAATATGATGGTTGACGATCCAGATGTCCTGCTGAACATTACAACATGCTGTAACCCTAACTTGGAACCCTAACTCTCATTAGGGTTATGAAACCCTGATCCAGTTTGGGCAGGGAAAATCAATCGCTGTCACTGTCAATCAATTTTCTGGTTTTTTGAACTGGTTCATCTGATGTTCCATTTTCATTCCTTGGCCTTTTATCCCCCTTGTTGGTGTCGACTATATTATCCTCTCCTTCATCTTCTGAAGAAGATACAAGACCAGCTGCTTTCAACTCATCATCAGACTCCCCAGCGACAGCGTCAGGTGGTGCGGTGTCATTTCGTTCTTGTCCTGGAACATAATCGTCATCGTCTTCAGATTCGTCGGCGAACAAAGCATCAAGAGCATCATTTTGGGGCTGGGCAGGCTCCTTCTGAATCCCACTCACATCCCCCTCTGCCACTGCTTTCTCCATTGTTGCACCACGTTTCCATGCATCTTTAAGATATTTGAGATGTTCTTCTGTTTGTTTTGCTATCTCTTGTTGCCTGGATTCTTCTGCCTGGATCTCAGCTGCACGCTTCTGTTCCTCCAATTCTTTCACCTTCTCAGCTGCTTTCTTCCTCAGAGCCTGTTCATGCCTCCTCAAAGATGCAGCGGCAGCCTCTTTTTCAGCAGCATTCAACTTTAAAACTGCACTCTTATGCATTTCAGATGCAAAACCGACATGATGCTCGAGTTTCTTTGTCGCAATGCCAGTGCGTGCCTGTCCAATGAGTTGAAGAGCAGTGAAGATTCTGTGTGAATTCTCAAAGGCCAGTGCAGCATTGTTATACGCCCTCACTTTTGCATCATCCCCTCCCGAGAATTCATTTTGTTGCAATACTTTAGCACCGGCTTGTTGCATCAAATAGGCAGCATTGAACCGGAGCCTATGGTCGGTTGGTGCCAAGTGAAGAGCCTTTGCGATAGTAGTCCTTGCCGCTTCAATTTCGTCACATTCGTACTGAGCTTTCGCCAGGTACAGCAAAAGTCTAGGATCAAGCTGCAGCGAAGAGTGCTTCTTCAAAGCCTGCTTAAAGGTTGCTTCTGAGGCCTTGCTCTGTTTCAATCCTAATTGCACACAAGCAAGATTCACAGATGCATCTGATACAGTGATAAAACCATCAGTCGCAGCAGCAGCCTCTTGAACCCTCAAAAAGACTTCTTTTGCATCAGACAAACGTCCCGTCTCTGCCAAAACACAACCTATTCCGTTTGCAGCGAAAAGATTGCCAGGATCTCTTTCTAAAGCTCTCTTGTATAACCCCATTGCATTGGCCAAGTGCATTGCTGCCTTTTCATAACTTCCATCACGATGAAGTTCACCTGGAATTGAATACAAATGAATATTACCTAATGCAATCCTTCCATACGTCTCTACATTTGATGCTCCAGGTGGTAAAGCTGATTGGAGTTCCTCCAAACACTTCTTTGCACTAGCCAAGTCCCTTCTTTCTATATAAATTCCAGCTAACAAGCCTAGAGCATCTGCAGAATTCGAAGATGTTGCAGCTGCTTTCCTTGCCCATTTTTCTGCACTTTCTATGTCTCCCTTCTTTTTAGAGATGCATGCAAGGCGAAGCTCACAATCCACATATTTGGGGAATTCTTTGAGCAAATCTAAGTATTCTTTTTCTGCAGTTTTCAGATCTCCAACAGACTCTGTAATGCGTGCCATATTGTATCCCAAGGTTACTTGGGAAGCAGGATGCAAATTGCCTAAATGCCCTGCCTTGGCATTCTCAATGGCAGCACTTTCTAGATTATATGCTGTGTTCACCTTTCCCGTTCTTAAGTACAACACTGCTGCATTGTTTAACAGGCGACATGGAACAGAGCTGTATGATTCCTGCGAATCAGCTCCTTTCCTGTGCAGATCGATTGCCTTTGTGTATGCCTTCATAGCCTTGGCAGGGTCTTCCAGGCATACAATATCCCCAAGATTCTCCCACAGTTTTGGATCGTCGTCAACTTCGTTAACCATTCTAGCAAACTCTTGTATCAATTCTGAATTTTTCATGATAGTCCCCTTAAAATGTGGGATGAGGGGTCCAAAATATGATGCAATATCTGTCCATGCAGGATATTCTTGCATGAGAGATTGGAACATCGTGGAAGCATGTGTCAGATCTCTTTTGGCTGTACAAAGCTGAGCCAGTCCTAGTCTTGCTGCCCTACATGATGCCTTATCCATCTTAATTGCAGTGGAATAGCAAGCCATTGCCTTCTCCTCATCACCCATGGCATGGTGTAGGCGTCCAATCAATCCTGTCAGCTGAGCCCTGGATACTGTATCGTCTATGGGAATCCGTTCCTTTGCCACATCTGCAAACTGCATGGCAACATCATACATTCCTTTTCCCATAGTATACTCTGAGAGTAACATGGCAGAATATGGATTGCCAGGATCCTGTTGGAATCCTTTGAAAAGACTGGCAGGTTCTTTGCCGTCATCTCCTTCGACCATTTCTACGACTCCAAGACCAATATAAGCAATAATACATCGAGAATTCAACTCTAACGCTCGTTCAAAGGCTTGTTTCGCCTTTTTCATGTTACCTAGACAATAGTGGCACGCGCCAATAGCTGCACGCACTTCCGCAGGGCACTCGGGACATTCTTTCAAAGAAGTTCTATATAGATTCAAGGCACTTGAGTAATTCTTTGATGCAAACTCCAGTCGAGCCATCGCCAGATGACCGGCAACTGACCTCCTCCCATTGCTTCTGCTCCTTTGAGCAACCTGGAATTCCTTGCGTGCCACAGAGACATTACCAGTCAGCAATGCCACTTCTCCTATACCCAGATGAGGCAACATTTCTTTCGGATCGAGACGTTGCGCATCGAAATAAGCTTTATTCGCAGCATTCGTCAGTTCCCTCTTCTTCCCCACATCCTCAACGACGCGAGATTTCTCTACGTATAAATCACCCAAGCAACACAGTGTCTTGATTTTTAAATATGTTTCATTTCTATTGTTCGCATAACCTCTCTGTGCTGCGTGTGCTGCCTTTTCCGTGTACTTGTAAAACAAATCCACATCCCCAGACTCCAAGGTCACCATACAACAATCCAGCCATGTTTCGAGTGGCACGTCATTCCTTTCCATAAAACGAAGAAGTTTCTCATCGACGTCACGTTTTGTGAGCAGTATCTGTTCCTTTGAACGGCTTGAAACATTTCCAACAGGCACGACCAAGTAATGGTGTGATTTCCTGCCTGCAGCACTCCCACCGGACGTCGCCATGGCAACGATTACAGTATATTAATTATTTAATGGAACGACCGCGTTATCAGATGAATATCAACAGACTTCATGGATCTCCGGAAATCCCAATGAGACTCATGCTCCCACTCCTTGCGCAAGGTGGCATGCCACCCCATGCATGGGCATGTCTGCCAAAACTGATATATGAAAGATATAGCCGTGGTATGGTCATACATTTTCAATTTACTATCCATTTATTGCCTAGTACATTGTAAAGACAGTATAATGCAAGGTTCAACAGTTCTGAGACAGCTCCTTTGTGGTAGCAAGCAAGTAGGTACAGAATGTGTGTCTCGAGGTGGACTCTACTGTAGAGGTATGGCGTTTATATATGTATTTCTTTGCATATGACTTGGCACTGGGCTGGAAATACATGCTACACATTTTGGGTGTTTGTGTATGTGGTATTCAAGGGAACGAAAGTCAGCCTCGATACTCTCTCTCTCCGCCCCTGGCATGCATTTGCAGTAGTACATTATCGTTGTAATTACCTTTCATGCATATATATGTACAGGAATGAACTTGCTTTCCGGGAGCAAGGTGAGTGCCTTCGATGCTCGTGGTGCAAGAAAGGTTGCCAGCAGTGCTCCTGCTGCTGCTGCAAGGAACAGAATTATTGTTACTGCTGCGGCTGCTCCTGTTGGTACGTTGGTTTTTAGTAATGTTTCAATGCGCATATGGAATTATGAGAATGATTGTGACTGGTGCAGAGGAGAAAATCTCAGCAGGAAGTGAAGCTGGTAACAACGAAATGAGGAATATTGCTATTATTGCTCACGTTGATCACGGAAAGACCACACTTGTGGATGCTATGTTGAAGCAGTCAAAGGTCTTTAGAGCCAATCAATCCGTTGAGACCCGTATTATGGACAGTAATGATCTGGAGAGGGAGAGAGGTATTACTATTCTTTCCAAGAACACCGCTATCCGTTACAAAGGAAAGAAAATCAACATTATTGACACTCCTGGGCACGCTGATTTTGGAGGAGAGGTAGAGAGAGTCCTAAATATGGCTGATGGAGTACTGCTGCTGGTTGATTCAGTCGAGGGCCCCATGCCCCAGACGCGTTTTGTCTTGAGAAAGGCCTTGGCGTTGAACAAAAAGGTAGTGGTGGTTGTCAACAAGATCGACAGACCAGCTGCCCGTCCAGACTATGTCATTGACTCTGTGTTTGACTTATTCTGTGAGCTGGAGGCATGTGATGATCAGTGCGATTTCCCAGTGGTGTATGCATCAGGAATGTCTGGCATTGCTGGAGATGAGCCAGACCAACTTGCCGAGGATCTTGAGCCATTATTTGAAGCAATCATTCGTGAAGTTCCTCCTCCACTAGTTGACCTTAATGGACCAGCTAGAATGCAAGTATGTGCTTTGGACTATGATGAGCATAAAGGCCGCATTGCAATTGGGCGAGTTGACAGAGGATCCATCAAGAAGGGGGATAATGTAGCACTCTGCCTCCCTGATGCAGATTCAAGAAAGGGAAAGATCACTGAACTTTTCGTCTACGATAACTTCAATAGAGTTCCAGCAGATTCTGTGCAGGCCGGAGATATCTGCTGTGTCACAGGAATGACTGATGTCTCCATCGGAGATACTATCTGTGACCCAAGTGCACAGGATGCTTTGCCAACTATTGCGGTTGAAGAGCCAACTGTGACAATGACTTTTGCTGTTAACACATCCCCATTTGCTGGACAAGAGGGAAAATATGTCACAAGTAGGAACTTGAAGGAAAGGTTGGACAGAGAACTTGAGAGAAATCTGGCTCTCAAGGTTGCCCCAGGAGAAGGGGCTGAATCATTTGAGGTGTCAGGAAGAGGAGCTCTCCATCTCGGAATCCTCATGGAAAATATGAGGAGAGAGGGATATGAATTTTCAGTGGGTCCACCAAAAGTTATCACGAGAAAGTCTGATGATGGAACCAAGTTAGAACCATTTGAGGAGGCTGTGATTGAAGTACCAGAAGAACATGTCGGTGCTGTGACATCATTGATGGGTTCTAGAAAGGCACAAATGCTTGATATGGCTGGAGGCTCGGAAGGACTTACTCGTATTAAATATACCCTGCCAACCAGAGGTCTCCTTGGTCTCAGAAATGCCATGCTGACTGCCACAAAAGGAACTGCAGTATTAAACACTCTCCTGACTGGGTATGAGCCATGGGTTGGAGAAATTGATACAAGAGAAAACGGTTCCCTAACATCCTTCGAAACTGGTCAGGTGACGGCTTATGCTATTGAAAGTGCACAGCAGAGAGGAAGAATGTTTGTAGCCCCAGGTCAACAGGTGTATGAAGGACAAGTTATTGGAATTCATCAGCGTGCTGGAGACTTGAAGGTCAATGTGTGCAAGAAGAAGGCCCTCACCAATATGAGAGCTGCTGGAAAGGATAATACTGTAGTACTCTCAGAGCCTATTCCAGTAACGTTGGACTATGCCTTGGAATACGTGGCAGATGATGAACTGGTGGAAATCACACCTGAAAGTGTTCGTCTGAGAAAGAATCCAGCGATCAAAAAGAGGAAGTAAGCACGCATGTTACCATCCAATGATTGATAATTTAACTTTGTTATTTTGTTTATCTATTTAATACTATCATAGAATCCCAGAGCGTTACGTAGTGGGTACCACGGCACATGCAACTGCTCTGAAGCCGACGAGCACATGTCCTGAATGCTTCCCCTGTGGTCGAGAGCCAAGATTTTCAATAGAATAGTAAATTCTACCATTGGAATAAATCATAGTCTGAGGACACGTCATATCACTGTTCGCAACACTCTGAGAGGCAATACCAACATAGGTCCTGAAGTATTTTTTAATAGGATGGTTGTACCATGTGCAAAAGATGGATTTATTCGAATGGATACGGAGGAAAAGAAAAAGTTTGATGTCGAAATCAAGGTCAAAGCTATCAAGATACCGAAGCATTACTGCAATACATATTTAAAAGGGATTAGCAAGTACGTGAGAAATGTCTGTTTGATCTGTGAGATGGCCATGATATGACGCTCACTGACATATTTGCAGGTACCTTTTGAGCAGACCACATACAAAGAGGATTGAAAAGTGTCAAGATGAAGAGGACATGAGGCTATTGCTGTTAGCAGAGGATCTCGTACCAAGAGATTTCAATTCTTGCATGTTCCATATTAATGGAGAGTCAGAAATGAGTCTGGAGGAGCTCATCGAAAAGGAAAAATATAGCATAATTGATTACAACATGAGAATTGGTTATGATAGCATGACGGTCACAGAGGTTCTAAAGCATTATCTGCCAGAAGGAACAGAAATTCCAAGTAGCTTTGAGGCCATTGGTCACATTGCTCATTTGAATCTGCGGGACCCGGTTTTGCCATTCAAATATTTGGTAGGGCAGGTTATACTAGATAAGAACCCAACGATTAAAACCGTCGTAAATAAGGTGGGCACCATCACAAGTGAGTTTAGAGTGTTTGACATGGAGGTTCTTGCAGGGGAAAATGAAACAGTTACAGAGGTAAAGCAGCATGGCTTGAGGTTCAAACTTGATTTTCGCAAAGTCTACTGGAATTCTAGATTAGAAAAAGAGCATTCAAGACTTATTGAAGAATGGATCGAGCCTGGACATGTTGTGATTGATGCTATGGCAGGTATTGGCCCATTTGCAATTCCAGCGGCAAAGAGAGGGTCAGTAGTGCATGCAAATGACCTGAATCCAGACAGTTATAAATGGCTTGTGACTAACACAGAAGTGAACAAAGTCAAAGTTTCCTGTTATAATCAAGATGCTCGCGATTTCTTGAAAAATGCAGTGCAAGGGAAGCTTGGTGATCGGCCTGAGGGACTCGTATTCCAACATATAATAATGAATTTGCCAGCAACAGCGATTGAATTCCTGGATTGTTTAAAAGGAAATTTTGACTTAGATATTTGGGATGCTCACGACATGCCGTTTGTGCATGTCTATTCATTTTTACCAGATACAGAAACATATAAAGGTATGACATGCAAATGATCTGTTGACTTCCATCTAGACTAACTAATTGTGTTTCAATTCCAGATTTGCAAGATCGTATAGAGCATTCTTTGGGCGGTCCACTTGATGAAACACCGAAATTTCATGTCGTTCGATACGTTTCAACTGGGAAAGCGATGATTTGTTCATCCTTTCGGATTCCAAGGTCTATTGCATTTTCCATTCCAGGTGAATTACTGGGCCGAGAGGAGAAAAGACAAAAACTTTGATCATGATCATACGTATCTGATATTATGTAATATAGAATATATTCTCATCCAGAGCTGAGATACTTATTTTTTCGTTTATCTTTGAGGAAAAACCAGATCCAAAGCTTTCCATAACGTTGCCTCCATTGTGAGATTTTTCTCCTCCTTGCCTTGTTATAACTTTTGGATCTCTCATACATTCCCATTCGAATCTTGCCAGAACTCCACATATCATTCCAAAAGCCTGTTTTATAGGGATGGAAAAAACCCCTGTCACCAGCACGAATATTATCTGGTGGATGCAGCCAATAGTTGATGGCCAAGTGGCCAGGCTCCTTTCCCTGGGTGTCATTCATGCTAGTCACCTCATGAAACCACCCAGCAGGTAAGTATAGTGTTTCACCGGCACTAACTATACATTCCACAAAAGATTCATGCGGAAAATTAGGAAACCTTTCTTGGATGGATGCTATTGGCAAGGAGATGTCAACCATACTAAAACTTGGGGGAGTGTTGCTCTGCATGGATTCATTCTCTTCGTCATCATGTCTGAAATCTTGATCCTCATCTATGTGATCTTCTTCAGATGACTTTGACAACTTCCATTCTCGTACATCGTCTTCGTTGCTTCCATCTTCAAGAATTCCTTGTTGGCCTTTGTACACGATGCGCCCATTTGGAAATATCCGGGAAATCTTCCCATGAGTATACATTCGTTTTGCTAGGCTAGGAGGATAGAGTCTAAATCTTTTCCTTCCTCGTAGCAGGACATAGAAATTGTCATGGTAATCATGGTGCAAACCAGATGATGTCCCATTCACAGATGTACCCATCCACATGTTGATTTGCTGGGGAACCAAGTTGCCAGCCCACGATAATCTCACAGGAAGATCCGAACTTAAATGTAGTAGAGGTGGGGCCATAACATCTGGAAACCCATTGGGTCCGATTGGCTGTTCTGGAGATGTCACATACAAGTTCTCCTGACCCTGAGAGAGCCTTGACAAAAACTCCTTAAATAGCATATGGCGACGCTTGCCCAGCCCGAACCTTTCTGAGGGAGAAGATCTATACTCGACAGATACCTTTGAGTGCCCAGCTTTGCGCATCAGGTAGGCATTTGTCCAAAGATTGGCACGCCACCGTTTCTCTGGAGGTGGAGACTGTATGACCACGGGCAAACGTTTTTGTATGTATTTTCTCCATAGCAGTTCCGGAACCGCCTCTTTTGCATCAAGGCGGTCAATTGTATCCATTAATTTATTTTTATTTCAAAATATCTGCAATATAAGCTCCTGCAACATTATTGGTCGCTCACGGTGGCAATGCTCATGCATGATGCTGCTCAAATGCCAGATGTAATGAATTGATTTTACAGAATTCAATTGTCAAAAGAATCGTATCAACCACTGGTGTATATTCTGAACAAAGATTGACGCGCTGTAAATGCGCGTGATCATGAAATGAAGAAAACTTCTGAAAGACACAAACATTTTCTTTGCAAAATAACAACCATTGTTAGGTCTCGGCAGTATTTAATGCTTACTCCGAGTCGGAATCGATTGTCTTCTGGGCTTCCTCGAATCTCCAGTCAAGATCCTTGGCAGCGAAAATCCACAATCCGACAATTCCAAGAAGAATCAATCCCAAGTATGGGGTAGAGGCAGCCAAAGATCCAAATCCAATAATCATAAACTGCTGGATCAAAGCACCTCCGGACTTTCCGAGTGGGTTACAGATCACATCGATAGCGGCCTTACCCTTTGTTCTAGTCTCGGCGTCCAATGGAATGTAAGCCATCTCCTTACATGGATCGAAGAGGGAGTACTTGGAGGCCTTGGAGAAGATGTTCTGGGCAGCTCCCACAAGCACAGCGGCAAAGAGTGGGGTCAATCCAATTGTGGTCAAAGTTGGGGTCAAAGGTCCAGAGAAGAGGACCAATGAGAAGAAGATAATTCCAGTTGCCAACAGCACAGTTGGTGTGATCAAAGCTGCAACTCCCCATCCAAACTTGTTGAAGATCCAGCGAGAGACAATCATCATGGTAAAGGTGACAGCTCCGGTAGCAGTGGAGAAGTCTCCCATGAATGCAGAGTAGTCATTTGGATTAGGGAACTGCTCCTTAATCTTAGATTTCCAGGTAACCTCGACCAAGTTGATGGAAATTCCATATGCAACCACAAGGAAGGCAAGGTCACGGATGTATGGAGATTTTGCCAAGAACCTGAATGACTCTCCAACAGACATTGGCTCCTTCTTCTTCTTCTCCTTCTTTTCAATCTTTCCTTCAATCTTTGGAATCACGCTCTTCTGAAGATAGGCATGGACGGCGCAGATGAGGAGTCCTCCGATGACAATCATTCCCATGAGACCCTTGAGGGAGAGACCCCATCCATCCACATCTGGTGGAAGGTTGGCTCTAATTTGGGAGAAGATCTTGACAGCACGTCCAGAGAAGATAAGAGCGACATTGGCTCCCAATCCGAACAATGGGTAGAACTGCTTGGCCTCATCAACAGTGGTGATGCGGTTGGCAAGACCCCAGAAGAGAACAGACACCACAACAGATCCCCAAAGCTCTGCCATAACGTAGAAAAGGCAGTATGTCCAGTTTCGGACAATAGCAATTGGTCCAGCAAATCTTGGTCCCATCTGCTCCAACAAGTTCTCGCAGAACTCAGTTGGGTGGAGCATGTCTCTGATTGGGTACAAGAGGAATGCAAAAGCTCCAAAGAAGGCAATGAATGGGATGATGCAAGTGTAGAAAAGCTGTTCCTGAGAGAGAACATTAGCCAACTTGGTGTACAAGACAGTGAATCCAATAGCCATTGGAAGATTGACCCATGTCTTCAAGAATGGAATGATCTCAGCTCCAGATCCTGGGGCAGTAACGACGAGCACATCCTTGGTATCACGAAGAATGGTGTAGTTGTACAGGATGCAGAAAAACATGATACCGAGAGGAATAATCTTCTGCCAGGTGAATGAAGAGATTCCCAAAATCTTCTTCTCCTCTGGGGCAGCACCCATCACAGCTGGGACAGTTGGCTCTCCAGCGGCAGCCTTGACAGCAACTGACACACGTGGCACAGGAGCGACACGTGGCTGGACGAGGGATGGCTGCAACAAGTCAAACGATATCCCATGTTACAATTCATCGAGCATCAAAAAGATCGGCGCACTCCCAAGGGGAACAAACGGGATGGTAGGTTGGCAGATAACCGGACGAACAGGCACCACGAACACAGGCAAACCCCCCGCACACGGACCAGCCCCACCAGTCAACGATATGCACCACACACCCTCACATCCAACCACATTTTATATACATAGTGTCATATACAACAACCCTACGCATCCCTGCTGCCGGACAAACAACCCTGATCGGAAGCCATGTAAATGGCTGCTGAGCCAGTAAGCCAACAACTAGCTATAAGGTTGATTTCCGCAGCCGATCGTCAGACAGATTACATACCATTTTCTTTCCCATCAATCCAGACTGGGTCATGCCAATTCTGGATACAGCATTGACCTTTGGAGCAGTCATTCGTGATGATGCAACACCAGTGCACATCGTAGATCGAGTAGCGAGAACCATATTTATGTTGATGACAATACAACAAAGTCAATCAATTCTTGATATAAAAATACAGTAGAGTAATTCTATGTTTCTCGTGTGTGGATACTCTCATATACATACCAAATGTGATGCATGATGCCAACATCCAACTGAGCCTCACCCTCGGAGGGTCTCCATCTGAGTGCATGGACATGGTCAGATGATGATGATGATGATGATGATATGGAGACCCTCCATCTATCACTGGACTACTGTTTGTTTGTTTTGGTTGCATGCATGCATGCATGCATGCATGCATGTTTGGTAAAGCATAGATGATGATGAGACAGACATCTCATGATGATGATGGGTCGGTCGGTCGGTCCCTGTCGTAGAGGGAATCATCATCATGCTATGATGTATGTAGGACACGAAAATACCACTGTTGAATACCTTTCATTTCGTAAAATTCATTCAATGGAATCTAGTGTGGCATTACAACGAGGGCGTTCCGTGCTTTCGTTACTCGCACGTAGTTGCCGTGGCGATGCCCTGTCATCTCCATCAACCATGACAACAACTCTGGTTGGGAAGGAATCTTCTGTGTCTCCGTGGAACGTGGTGGATAATCAAAGTGGAAAAAATATTCATACCACGAGGTCTGTTGAAGAAGCAAGTGCTGGTGAATACGTGGTGACTAAAGTGGATAGCCTCGTGAACTGGGCTCGCAAAGGAAGTATCTGGCCAATGACCTTTGGTTTGGCATGCTGTGCTGTGGAAATGATGCATGCTGGGGCAGCAAGATACGATTTGGATAGATTTGGGATAATTTTTAGACCTAGTCCGAGGCAGTCGGATTGCATGATTGTGGCTGGGACACTGACAAATAAAATGGCACCTGCCCTGCGCAAGGTGTATGACCAGATGCCAGAACCTCGATGGGTTGTGTCCATGGGAAGCTGTGCAAATGGCGGTGGATACTATCACTATAGCTACTCCGTGGTTCGTGGATGTGATCGTATAGTCCCTGTTGATGTGTATGTGCCTGGATGTCCACCAACTGCAGAGGCCCTGTTGTATGGTTTACTGCAGTTGCAGAGGAAGATTGGGCGTACTAAAAAGACTCATGTGTGGTATAAAAAGTAGTAGTGTAACATATGTGACTCGAAAGAGTCTGCTTCTGAAGGACATGTACATGTCAGATATTATACAGAATTTCTGTATTTAATCCAGAAATGTAATACAGAAATGGTTTAAAACCAACATCACAGGGACATTCCACCGTACAATGAATAGAACATTTGCTTCTATATTCGTTGTTTCTTGACACGAGGAAATAGAATCGCATTCATTTATTGTTTTCAGCATAGATAGTTCGATGTCAGGGCGAGATAGCCCCATTGGACCGAACGTTGTTGGAGAGTTCGGTGACGCGAATGATGACAATCAACGCTCCAGGGGGCGTGGAGGAGTGGTAAATACTGCACCATCAACGGCATATAAGTTTAAATTGACCAGAGGTGGACGAGAGAGTACTCCAAAAAGGCTGAAAACTCAAAGTAAAGCGTGCAAGCGCGTGGGCGTTGGGCATGAAGTGGTAGAGCTGCTCTCAAGTCAGGAGCCATCCCCTCCGGCTAGAAATGTTCCCAACAGACCAAGCTCATCTCGTGCGGTAGATTTGACAAGAGATGACGGAGAGTTTGAAATCGTCTCGTGTACAGTGAAGAAGACTCCGGTACGGTCTGTGCCAGTCAAAAGGAATACAAAAGTTGGTGGTCCCATTGCAGGGCCACAGCAAGCAGCTCTGTCAGCGACTTTACAGATGATGCTACACAATTCAAAGGAGGTGGATGACGATAGCTCTAACAGTAGCCCCCAGTGTGGTATATGCTTTGAGGCCATGGGGAAAAATACAGACAAGCCTATGGCTGCTGGGAATTGTGGGCATGTATATTGCAAGCCTTGCTTGTTACGGGCGGTGAAACAAAGGAGAAAGTGCCCTGGATGTAGTGCAAAAATGACAGGGAAACAGATCCGGAATATATTCTTTGACATTTGATCTTCCCGCCTTGTATGAATGGAAGAGAATCCGTTGATATACTATACCCAAATCCGCTGTTCTCATAGCTAAATAAGTAAATAAATGCATCCGATATATATATTATTACATCTTAATTGTCAATAATGCTACTAGGATTGAGGAATTCCCAAATACAAACATGACAGAGAATTAGACTCCAAGCTTGGTTCTGCGCCAGTGTCTTCTCTTGGCGTTATATCTGATTGCATTATTGGTTCTAAAACGAATCCATGGGGCAACTGGCCTGTTCTGCTTGGCCTTCTTGGCCAGCTTCTTCTTCAAGCGAAGAGTCTTCTGGGATGGCTGCAATATGAGCACAAATGGGAGGGTTAGGCTATTGAAGGATACAATCGAAAATAAATTGTATGAGTTCGCATATTCCAAGAGTCTATACGGCGGGAAAGACGGACAAGGTCACCAGTTTCGTGCTGGCTGCGCCTGCTGCTTCCCTTCCGTCCGTGCTCTTCGGAGGGTACCACAATCCATTTTTCTCACACCATACGTACCATTTTCTAATATCTAAATTGAATATAAATTTCTATTGACTCCGCTAGAGCCAGAAAACCATCCATGTACTGTGTCAATGAGCCAAGCCTGGAGGCGGATGGTTTCAGCCAAAATACATGAGATGTTTTTCGAATATTCAAGAATTCTTGAGCCACACAAGGCACCGGAGATGTCCACAATCAAACATTTATTGTTTGAATTCATTATCTTCTGAAATAATGCAGAATACGAGGATACTTGGTAACGTTGAACACTCTAGGGTATTAGTGGTTCAGAAGTCTGTCAAGGCTTCTTCCTTCAACTCGGCTCACCTTCCTCTTCGGACCTTGTCGAATCGGCAGACAAGGCGAGATATCATCACGAAAGCATCTGGAGAGAACAAGGGAAATACAGGTAAAGCGCCTCGAGCCAAGTGGGACTTTGGAAGGTTTGTGAAGACTCTCTGGTTTTTCAACGGTCCTCCTTCCCCTGTTGGCCTTGTAAAACGGTTATTCAAAGAGGGAGAATCTACAAGAGATCAATCTTCAGAGACCATGATGACATTGGTTAAATCCAAGAGTGGAGCTGGTGGTCCGATCGTCATGGTTGCAGGAGGCACAGGGGGGGTTGGTAAGCGTGTTGTGAGCAAATTGCTAGAACAAGGAAAGCATGTGCGTGCTTTGGTGAGGGATTTAGACAAGGCGAAAAGCATGTACTTGGATGTATGTAGTGAGGAATTTCCTGAATCGTCTTGCTTGGAACTGGCTCCTGCAGATATCACCCAAAGAAAGACGCTCCTACCTGAATATTTTTCTGGAGTGAAGCAGCTAGTATGGTGTGCTGCCACAAAAATTGTCCCCAAAGAGGGTGATGACGAAAGCAGGTCGAAGTATTACCAAGGCATTAAATTTTATGACCCAGAGGTTCAAGGTGATACACCCGAAACTGTAGAATACCAGGGAATGCAGAATGTTCTTGAGGCATTGAAGACAGGACTTCCGAAGGAGAGTGGTTTGGAAATATTTAATCCTGCCGCAGGAAAGGAATTAATGTTCGGACCAATCGATGATGTAGTCATGGGTGGGGTGAGCTCATCAACACTTTCAGTCTCACCCTTGGGAGGGGAGAAAGGTGGTGCAGCAGGCATTTTTGCTGGTAATGTCACCCAAGCAAATAATGGAGGCTTTGCATCCGTGAGGAGCAAAAACTTTTCTCCTTCACTTGATATATCTGCATATGACGGATTCGAAATTAGACTCAAGGGTGACGGTCAGAGATATAAATTCATTGCAAGGACAGAGGACTCATTTGATGGAGTTGGATACACATGCTCATTTGATACCAGCCCAGGCTCCTGGCAAACAATCAGAATACCATTTACAAAATTGATTCCGGTATTCAGATCAAAAACAGTGATGGACAGATCTCCTTTTGTCGGTGAGAGTAGCCATGTTTCAAGTCTTCAATTCATGTTGTCCAAATTTGAATATGATGGGAAACTTAATCCATCTTGGCGAGAAGGGCCATTTGAGTTGCCGATACAATATGTTAGAGCATATATTGAAAATCCGTCAATTCCAAGAGTAGTCATGGTAAGCTCAGCTGGTGTTACCAGATGGAATAGGCCTGGCATTAATGTTGATGAGGAGCCGCCTGCTGTGAAAATGAACGACATGCTCGGTGGGCTCCTCACATACAAGCTCGCTTCCGAGGACGCGTTAAGAGACAGTGGCATACCTTTTTCAATAGTTCGCCCAACTGCATTGACAGAAGAGCCTGCTGGAGCAGAGGTTCTTCTTGATCAGGGTGATACGATCAAAGGTAAAATCAGTAGAAATGATGTGGCAGAACTTTGTGTATCTCTCTTGCAGCAAGAGAATATGGCAAACATGACATTTGAGATAAAGTCTACTATTCCATTTAGCACTCCTTGGACAGAGGAAGATAGTGCTTCTGCACCATTGAGAGATTGGGGAAAGGTTTTGAAGGAGGCCAAGCTGCAGCAAGGAATCACTGGGAAGACGATAGATGGCGTATACAAACCAGTAGAACCAAAGGCAGCTCCATAAATACATCTCTGTCGATTTAATTTGATTTTATTTACCTGATTTTATAATTTCCATATATACATGGGTGTTGTACTACAAACTAGTAAGAGGCAACTCCAGCAACTGGACCTCTAATTCTACGTGCGAGCTGCATATCTTTCGGCATGATTGTTACTCTTTTGGCGTGAATAGCACATAGATTACAATCTTCCAGTAAATGAACCAAGAAATCCTCCGTGGCTTCTTGCAGTGCCAGCAATCCTTCTGCTGTCCATCTGAATGGTTCTGGTGCTACATTATTCGTTATTTCGCGTGCTAATCTTGCAAATGGCAGCTTTCTAATCAACAAATCTGTACTTCTCTGATATCTCCTAATTTCTCTAAGCGCTACAGTTCCTGGTCTGAAGCGATGTGGTCTCTCTGCAGCACAACACAAGAATTTATGACAGAAGATCATGGGGATACCAATCTTGATACACGATAACACTTTGATCCAAAGTGCAGACACGCATTTAAAAACAAAAAGTGGACACATACTTGTTGCACCAGGTGCTTTTGCTGCTGGGGCAGGCCCGGAACCATCATTTCTTGGCTTTGCAACTCCACCCTGGGCGTTGGCAATCTACAACAGCGTATATGCGACTGGTCAATAATACAGTTTGTAGAAAACCTTAGATATATCATCAAAAATATATTTCTGGTGATTACAAGTCAATACATTTTTTCCTCAGAGATATAAATGCACCGTTCTCAACGGACGCACCGGAATCTTTTTGTTTCGCGCCATAATAAGGCGGTGTAATTTGGATCTATATGCTTCACAGTTTTAATAATATTTATTTACACAATTAGCATCATTGAAATAAATTGACAAGGGCTCATGTGTGCCCTCCTCAAAACTTATGGAGAAGATCGACTCCGTTGTTGAAAATTTCGACGGTTGGTCGATGTTCCCATCTTTTTCACAGAGGCCTCCAGATGGAGGCCAGGTGGATCTGCCATGACCATCACACGCCCACATGATATAGATACTTTATTGTCATTATTGTTTCGAAAGAGGTGTTTGCTTGGTAACAAAACCAGCGTGTAACTCGTGATCCACGTATCCATGTTTGCCTCCAGCTGCTTTAGCAGTGTTTTCTCCTCCTCCTCCTCCGTAAACCTCTTCTCCCTCAACAGCGCACTCAACATCAAAACCCCCATGGGGATGGATCCCCTCCGTTCGATGTTTTTCTACGTGCATTGGAGTATCAACTGGAGGCAATCCTGCCTGTTTGGATATGAAACCAGCGTGTAACTGTTTGTCGACGAAACCTTTCACACCAGCCAGCATTGCTGCCTTCTCGGTCAGTCCAGCAGACCCGTCCAGAACAGGCTCGCCATCATTTTGATTCATATGGTCTTCCATGACGTAAATATTTTTGGGTTTCACATGTATTAGTTTTTATAATTATGCGGACTTCGATGCCGTAGCATTGAACTTTAAGACATTGCTGACGTGGCAGATCTCTAAGATTTGGATATCCAGCATCGATGCTCCCATCGAATCATGCAGTGAATAGGAGGGTCAATGCGAAATCTTGAGATGGTGAAACTCACCACCCAGCGAAGGGAAAAACAATCATGTTTGTCATCTCATTGACTGGCTGATTTCAGAGCAAAATTTTACATGGTCTATGGTTGTGTATATAGTGAATCTCTCAGAGGTCTCACTATCGCATTGTTACTGCAGGCTCTGTAGTCAACAGGCGTCCCCAAAAGGCAGCGCCGCTAACTAGTTGCAGAAACCACAAATACCACAATACATGACTAGAAACAATGATCCAAAATGCTTCTAAGAAGCGTGCATATGCGTCTCTCTTGTATGGGGAAGAGTTTGTGCTCGGAATCCGAGTTTTGGGTCAATCAATCTTGGAAGCATCTACAGGCACTACAAATGCAGACCTCGTGGCCCTTGTTGCCGGGAAAATATCTGACAGTACCTTGAAACTCCTGCGAGACGATGGATGGATTGTTAAGCAATCAGATATTGTATCTAACCCGACGGCAGTACACCCTAAAAAGTTTTCCGGAGTGTACACTAAGCTCTTGTTGTTTGGAGAGTTTTCGGAGTATGAGCAGGTCATCTTTTTGGATGCCGATACGATAGTTGTGAAGAGTATTGAGTCATTATTCTTTTGTGATGGATTTTGTGCTGTTCTGAGACACTCTGAAAGATTCAATACAGGTGTGATGGCCATCAAAACTGATACTGCATTGATGCAAGATATGTTGACAAAAGCTTTAGTCTTGCCCTCGTACACAGGAGGCGATCAAGGATTTTTGAATGAATATTTTAACACTTTTTCAAATGCTCCAATGTTTTATCCTGAAAAGGAAAGGATGCTCAGTGAATATGGCCCTGTTAATCAACTTTATAATGTTGCACAGAAACCCCCCATAGAGTATATGGGGAGACTCCCAACGACATACAATGCTGACTTGGGATTATTCGTCCTGAATCATAATCGCTGGCCATTTGATCAGGATAGTATACGAGTAATACATTATACACTTGGCCCCATCAAACCCTGGCAATGGTGGAGTTTATGGGCATTGGGGCAAGATGCCTTGCATCCATGGATTCATGCCAGGAACCATCTACAATCTTCAGGCTCTTGTGTTTTTGGAACTCAGTCTTTCTGGAAGGGAATATATTTGCATCAAGATAGGCGTAATTTGCTAGGACTATGCATATGGGTGGTTGCACTAGCATCGGGATACAGACAGTTGCTATCCATCATGGCTGCAGAGAAGAGTACTTGCATGAATTTGTGGTATTTGAATCCCAGCACTTCTGCTATGAGCAAAAGGGCTCAACCGTCACTAGTTACTATGTCATTCAAAAGCATGAAAAAATCATCGATATTGAAGGCAGTCTCCATTGGGTATTGCAGTATTCTCTTGTGCACAATGATGGCATTCCTGTTGATACCAACTCAAGTATGCCCTTGGACAGGATACTTCATGGTCACAGCTATTTTCATTCTCACCTTTCCTCTATTAAATGAACTATTTTGGTATTACTCCCCTGGTCCTGGCCATAAAACCTGCGGTACGATTGGGCCATGGCTATCAAGATCTTTTCCTCTTTATCTTGCAATATCATTCTTGATCGTATACCCTCCTTTCGTTTCGCTGGTGCTCTTCAAAACCATCTGGAGTAGTTTGTGTGGCTTGGTGCTGTTGGAGATTTTCTCCCTTCTCCTATGTGGCTACATATGCCCATACACTCATCGCTAATTACGTGTAATATACATTAATCATTCATGAATTTAGGAAAACTATGTCTTCTGTAATACCTCATTCGTTTGCTTGCTTCCAAGATAGCTTCAGGGCAGGGATCAAGCTTGGCATGGATAAGGTTGTATGTTTAACTCTCCATTTTGGACATTCAGCCATGCTTCATCATCTATCTCACAGGACAGTTCGTAAACAACTTCATGAAAGACAGGTATTCTTTTTGTTTCTCTATATTTCAAATTACGAAACAAGGCTATGGACGCCAAATTATCCTCTAGAATCTGGGCCCTGAATCGCTTGGTAGACAACTGATTGATGCAATATCTCATCATGAGCACCACAGCCTCCTTCCCTATACCCCGCTTCCTATATGACATTTCTGCAACCATCACTTCAATTTCTACAGCGGTGGGATCATCATCTGGGTCGTTGAAAAACACATTTACATCACCAACCATGCTCTCCTCAAGTGCAACATTCCACTGCTCCATATCCAGACCCTTGCCCATGCTCTCCCTGTATCGTTCGCCATCGAGAATAATAAATGTGCATTTTTTCTCGTCGTCTCTCCATGATTCTTGCATCGAATATTCTTCCTCCAGAGTTAACTTTTCAGAGCAAGTGCTCTCCAAGAGTGTCTCATCTTGCATCCATGAGTGATACTTTTGAACAAATTGCCTCCGATATGGAGCCAACACAATCTGACTTCCCACGATGACAATATCCCAATTAGATCTCATCGTATCTCCTCGATTGGGTGCAAAGTCAGATAAAATGCATGTACTCTTGCGTGCTGAAATCCACTGCACCACAAATCCAGAATCACAGATCGAATATAATGGATCTTTAATTTTTGTAAACGCCATAAAACTGTGAAAAGCCCGAATATCACTGACTGTGAAATATGGTTTGTCCTTCGTACAGAAGTATGTACGGCTAAATCGAATTTTAATTCATCATTGGGCTGTCGCGAGCGCGATTACCGATTTCTTTGTGTAGTCCCACTATATCTTCGTATAACACAAACAATGTGTTATATATGTGTGATGAATATTGATTAATAGGTAGTAGACCTGCATTTGATTATCGGAAATCGATTCGGTTGGTCCACGGTTGGTACCGACGAGAACGATCTGGTACCCACCCAAGTGTGTTCTGATACCGCAGAGGGCGTCCAAGGGGATATAAAATAACATAAGTTTTATGATGAGTGATATTACACATTCAGCGACTCCATACCTTATTAGAGGATCAAAAGGGATCCCTGTGGGAGTGGTTCCACACATACCCACAGCACATTCTGGTCCATCTCATGTGCAACCAGGGACATCGTTAGGGATGGTTGGACCCGTTGAACGAAAGGAATTTAATCCTATATCAAATAGATCTAAGAAGAGCTCTGTGGTGAAGGCTACAGCGGTGAGAAAAACTGCAACCATGAAGAAAAAGCGGGGGACTGGTGCCAATACTGTGGACAAGTTGTTGGATGGGACTTTACTCTCGAAGGAGGACAATACATGGAGGCCTTTAGGTGCTTTCATGGAAAATCCTACAGAATCAAGCGTTAATCACCAATCGTTCATGAACCCTCCGCGTTTATCACAGGAGGTGAATCCAGTCAACTTGCAGGGTCTTTTTGATGACACCAATATACGTGAGGAGAAGAGTCAGATTCCTCGAAAATTGCAAGTATTTGTTAGAGTGCGTCCATGGTCCACTTTAGAAGGAAATGCTGGATTAAATCAGGGCCGAGCTTGTATGCATGTGGCAAACTCAGAGACCCTTGCAGTCACACCACCTTTGGGATCTATGGCATACAAACATGGAGATTGCCAAAGGGGACAAACTTTCCATTTTTCTAAAGTATTTGAGCCCAAAATATCACAGTCAGAATATTATTCACGTACCGCAAAGTCCATGGTGGAGAATCTGATTCAGACAAGTAAAGGTGAGGGGGTCTTTTTATCATATGGTATTACAAATGCTGGAAAAACATTTACCATTCAAGGCACGAAGGAAAATCCCGGAGTTGTTCCACTTGCTCTAAAGACCTTGTTTCAAAAGATTGATCCCCTGGACCACTCTGTTGAGGTTTCTTTCTGTGAGATATATAATGAGGCAATCTTTGACTTGCTAAAGGTAAAGGATGGCAAGTCTTTGAAACTCGTAGATGGAAAAGATGGCCTTGTCCATGTATCTGGTCTCTCCTGGCATACTGTGAAAAGTACTCAGGACGCATGGATGACGCTTCGAAACGGTATTAGGCAGAGAAAAAGGGCTGAAACAAAGTTGAACTACTCATCATCAAGATCCCACTCTGTTTTTAGTATCAATTTGAAGAGGAAGAATGGTCTTAGCTCTCGGATATCATTTGTAGATTTGGCTGGTTCTGAAAGAGTTGGACGAACTGGCACCTCTGGAGCACGGTTTAAGGAGACAGTTTCCATCAACTCCTCCCTTATGACCCTTGGTAGATGCTTGGAGTCTCTTCGATACAACCAACAAGCCTTGAAGAAAAAAGCTCCTTTGAAAGTGATTCCATATCGAGAGTCAAAAGTTACTCATCTATTTCGAGATGCCTTGCATGGATTTGGGCTTATTATGTTGTCTGTTAATATATCTCCCTCCCCCAGTGACTTTGATGAGACATTAAGGGTTCTGAAATACGCAGCAGTGGCGAGTCATATTTCTGCGTCCTGTCCATTGCAGCCAATCAAGCGTAAACTAAGAGCTGAAACACCAGTTGGTCTTAGAAGGCACCGGGTTCGAATGGAGCAGAGCCAAGTAGCATTGTCTGAGAGTAAAACAGGATTGGCTTCTGAATCCGGAGCTGGAACAACTTTGATTCATAATGTGGGAGTGGAACAATCGGTTTCAATTGATTCCAGGATCCATGGAGCTTCAGAAAGCTCTCCATTCCCTCAAATTCTAAAAGAAGAGGAGATCGACAGGAATACGCTTGTATCAATACATGAAGATGAGTCTATCTCTTTTGATCACCCAAAAAGTGGTAGCAGCCTTGCTGGGGATGGAGTCGATGAATCGCCTGCTTCAAGAGATCAAAAAACTTATTCTGTTGAACAGGATGAGTTGCGATTTGAGGTAGAAAAGCTGCGAGAGGCGCTGCAAAACTCAGAAAAGAGACTATTTGATATGGAAACAGAAGTCAGGGAAGAAGTTGCCACAGAGATGACTCAAATCATTAACAATATTGAAGAAACATACAAGCAAAGGCTTGAGAATGAGTGGAAAGTAGCAAAGGAGAAATATGAAAGTTTAGAAAACGAACACAGAGATAAAGTAAAAAACTTGGATGCCCAGATTAAATCCCAACAAGCAGATCTTGAGAATCTACATTCAGCCATTCATGAGCTCAGAGATGATCTTTCAAGCAATGATAGAAACCTTAGAGAGTCAAATGAAGAGGTTGAAAGGTATAAAAGAGCATTGAATGATGCTCTTTCTGAAATTGAGAGATTGCATATTGTCATTGAGCAGGAGGAGGCAACTAATGCTAAGCTTGCTGCGTCATTGTCAGAAATTCTAAAGGAGCAATCATCATCAATGAACTTGGGCTCAACAACGCCTGAAGCTGATATTAAATTGAAATTTAAGCATTTCAAAAGAGAAATGACCCAGATTGAAGCAAATAATGCCATGGAGCAGGAAATGTCTGAGCATATGATTGATAGATTGAAGAAGGATAATGAAATTCTTAAAAGTAAACTATCTTCCATTATGCATGCCATTGAGGTTAGTTCAACGCCCACTAAAAGTGCTATTATGCAAAATTTGGTTGCTCCTTGCACATCAGGAGCAGGAAGAGAAGCAGGAGGAACACCCCATGATGTTGCACTAGCCAGAGCCAGGAGGGCATGCACAGATGACAATTCACCAAAGTCTTCTAGATTTGCTAGAGAAGCAGTGCTGACTCAAGAGGAACATCAAAGCGCAGATAATAATATGCTGACACCAAAAAGTGTTTCTGAAAATGCCCAAGATCAAAATATAGATTCCAATGCCAAATCAAGACCCAGGAGGAGCCCTAGAAAAAAGAAGTCAATGACCATTACAGAGGATGAGGGAAAATCGGAAAATACACGGTCCCGTGTGACCAGGAGAAATTCTAGAGACAGGAAGGAAGATCTTGGTCTAGGGAGTGACTCGGAGTTAGGGGATTATCTTGCTTGCACTCCTAATGAGGGTGATTGTACAGCATTGAAGTCTGAACCCAAGAGGAAATTGTTATCAACGTCAAAACCAAAATGCTCAAAGCCACATAATGGGTCCACAAAAATTTTAGGTGTCTCTAACGCTGGAAGAAGAACCAGAAGAGGTCTCCCAAGTGCGTCAGATCTTGGATTCGCACCTGCTTAGGAAGTGTTTGCTAACCAGAAGAGCCTTACTTCTTCCAGAGCCGATGCGATCAATGGATTCTGCCTTTTTTGAATAACTGTATATTAATTTGTATTGAAATTTTGTTTTAGACTGATGCATGGGAGAATTGATCAATAAAAACGCGCACCTGTTTGCCTTCCAACCTTACCTCCTACAAGTCCAGGTTTGTCTGACTTTTGTTGTTTTCTTTGAATACCTTGATGCAATTCTTCCTCGCTGGACTCTAAACTTCGGTCTGAAAGATATTTCAATGCGACAGAAATCTTCAATTTATCTTCTCCGAGCTCCTGGAACAGTGCTGCGGCACATTTTTGCGCTTTCTCTCCCAAAGTTGGGCGTGCAACAATGAGTGCTGCCTCTACCTGTGAGCATGAGCAGGTAGTATCCTCACCACATTCCTCGTATAGTGCTACCCCTATGGCATCATATAGTTCTTCTCTTTCACTTAAAAATTGATCACGGACACACTCTGCAAACTCTCCTTGGTTAAATTCCCGATCCTCCTCAAAAATTTTCCTCCACTCTACCTGGCATCCTGGGTGATCCACGTCTAGAGCGTGTAATGCTTCCTCAAATCGTTTCTCCGACTTGCCATCTAGTTTCCCGACTCTGAAAAATGCTCTTAAAGCTATTGAAAGTTCTTCCTGCGAATGAGATGTACAACGTAAGTCGACTAACGGCATAGAGCCCTTATATTCGAGAGTTCCTCTGCCATACCTTTGGTATATATCCAGTCGATACTCCATTTGCTTTGTCCAACGCTTCAAACATCTCCTCCAAATCGACTTGAAGATTATTTTGTGCAATATATACTTCCTCTCGCGTATCCCCAATCAATATCTTTAAGAAAAGCTCGCAATCTGCATCCCACTGATACCTCCACAAACTGTACAGGAAATTATATCCCAACTGCAATACAAGATGTCCTGTCAGATTTACACATACGTGCTAAGAAGCGGTGTCAACGTACCTCCAATACTGCCGCTGCTATTCCCACTTTCTTTTGAAGATGGTTCCCAAGGAAATCGACGAGGCTCGTGCTTTTGAAGCTTGAGGTTGTGGATCTGTCCTTCCAAATTTCTCTAACTAACTTCTCCGTATCACGTTTTGACATGTGTTTGTTTCTGATCTTTCCAACAAATCTGAACAACTTCGGTACATCACTTCCTGCACCCATACCAATTAGCTGATCTTTCCACGCGTCTTCACCCTTGTCCGCAAGCATGTCCAAGTACCTCTGAATACTGCATTTTCTTTCTGAATGCATCGCCTCGTCATGCCTTTGCCTGGCCAAAGCTCGTTTTTCTTCTAGTTCCAGGAATGATAACAACTGTTGCTTCATCTCGTTATTTTCTTGTTGTAGCAGGATATACTTTTTCTCCAGAAATTTGAACTTTTGTGAAGTCGGTCCGACTCGGCGTACAAGTGCTGCTGTTAGCGCTTCATTATCGCATTGAGCCTCCACGATATCCCTCCATGTACTTGTGAACTCCTCAAGTTCCGGCGGAAGATCTGTATCTACCTGCTGCAAATGCAACTCAATGAATTTCACTGCATCTTCTCCGTTTACATGCAAATTTTGGATCATTTCGTTCGCATTATTTGCGATCGATTCGTCCCCGAGAATTTCCACGAGATCATCAAGTGAAGCTATTGGCCTGGGCGTCAAGTCTGCTTGATTCAATTCAATACTCTTTATCGCATTTCTCATTTCAGCTATTTCCTTACTCATATCATACTTTTCTTGTTCAAGCTTGGAGTTGTCGCATTCCAATTTGCTAATCTCCTCCCTGAGCTCGTTGTTTTCCAGCTCAATGGCAAGGGAGCAATCGTTTTGATCCATGTTAGCCATGGACGATGGAGAGTCGACAAGCTCGGGTATTTCATTTGATTCTCGGTTTCTATCGCCATTGCTTTTTATTTCATCCAGTTGCATTCGCTCAAATAATTTCATATCAAAGGTAAATGTATTAACTTGTGCTTCAACCATGTCAACCTCCATTTTAAGGTGCCTGTACATACGTTTAGCACATAGTTGATAACCAGACCATATATCATCCAAACATGGGACTATTGAGGAAAATTGTGGTATTCCATCCAATATTTTAAAAAGATCGAAACATTTCCCCTCAAAATATTCCATTTTGTCGAGTACAGAATTTGTTGATTCATCCACAGTATTCAATGAATGATCCCTATTGAAACCCATCACTTCATGATGCAACCTGGCGATGCTCTCGACAGCAATCGTATTAGATTTTGATCTTTTACCCATAAAATCTTTCAGAATCTTTTCTGTCAGTCTCCGAGAGGAGTATTTCTCAATAGAAGAATCCATAGATCTTGTCAAACAGTGTTTTGGGTGATATCAACCATACTCTTAACCCTGTCCATTCTAAAAGTGAAACTAAACAAACAATGTATTTCAACTTATCGTCAATGATCCTTATATGAATCACGTAAAGTGAATATGATATCTAGGGTTGACCATGCCTGGTCCAAATCTAGAATTGGCACCACCATATATGTGATGATGGGTTACAGAACGCCTGCAAAAGTTGATCATACCACCCATTGAACGAATGGCGACCCCCCTTCCGGCACTACA